>Ga0209417_1000071_pt1 | contig 280307 bp, 277 predicted proteins | sample RifGroF2_FD_184002 | JGI IMG/M metagenome (GOLD analysis project Ga0209417, IMG submission 184002) | Groundwater microbial communities from Rifle, Colorado, USA - Groundwater F2 (SPAdes) (version 2) | ecosystem: Environmental > Aquatic > Deep subsurface > Groundwater | place: Rifle, Colorado... | reverse complement strand
CACAAACACATGGATAGAATTTCATGATAAAAAAGCTCAAATAATAACTTTATGTAAAAATTGTCATGCCTGGTATCATGGTTTTGACTTGTGAATATATTAAAAAATAGTTTTTTTTAAACAGAATAAAAATTCTATAAATGAAAGGAAAACTTGACGGCATTAGACTATTACTTGATGATGGAAAAATTAATGTTTCTGAATATGAAGACAGAATGCTATCTGTAATTGGTGAAACTTCATCGGAAAAAATAACTAGGGAAGATTTGGTTTATTTACTTATTTATACTCCATTAGATGAGATTAAGGTTTTTGAAAATTATAGGGAGATACTTAATTTAAGTTTCAGAGAAATTGGCGAATTATATGAAGAAAACTTTGTGAGTCTCCAAACTAAAAGTGATTGTGCGAATTATTTTATCAAACTGTCTTCGGACCCGTCTTATATGGAACTTTTTGTTGATGGAGAAAAAAACGTAGGTTTAATTTTCGACAAATTAACGGTAGATGAATTAATTAATCTTTCCGACAAAAATTTTTTCAAGGATGATGATTACGATGAATATGGATGTCTGATTGATTTTGTTGTTTTCCTGTGCGATGCTGAGAATGGCATTTCATTCGATTATCAGAAAAAATATATTGATTATTTGATTGAGAAAAGACCTATATGGAAAACACATTTAAATGAAATAGTTCTTGGGGAGGAGGTTGGTTTAAAAGACGGAGAAATAATTAAATACATTAGTAAAATGGAATTTTGGCACGATGGAACAGACGGAATATGGTTGAATAGATGTTAAACTAGAAATTTTTAAAATTAGATTTTTTTTGATACTAAATTAAAAAGAATATGAGCGATTTTGACAAACTTGACGATAAGGAGCAACTGAGGGTTTTGGTATGGTTCTCTGGATATAACCCAGATACTGGCAAAAAGATTAATAAAGATGGACTTACATGGAAGAAAATCGGAAAAAAAAATGACTGGTTTAAGTTCATAGAATATTTTAAGGAAGAAGGCGTTGGGAAGGAAGAAACAGAGAAAATGATTAATATTTTAGAACAAAGAGTAGGAAACGCTTTCGATGTTGGAAAGAAGAATAAAAAGGAAGTTAAAATTATTATTCCGATTGAGGAAAAACCGGAAATAAAAGAGGAAAAACCAAAAGACATCAAGATAAAGGGAGATGATATTACAGAAAATTTAAGAGAAATAAATAACATATTTGGACAGATTCATAATATCTTAAGAGATAAAGCAGGAATAACTGGACTTAACGCAATGAAAGAAACAGCACAACTTTTATTTCTGAGAATTTTTGATATGTTAGCGGAAGATAACAAAGTATATGTCAATATCTATAACGAAAAATCTGATGAATTTGAAAAATATTTATTTGATGGACCTATGAGAAAAAAAATGGGTTGGTATTATTCTTTCAAAGAAATATTGGAGGCGGACTTTTCAGATAAAATATCTTGTTATCAAAGCGTAATTAAATTTCTTTCCGATACGATTACGAAAGATAAAGAGGATGAAGTATATTATAGATACGAAAGATTCAATAATAATTTCAGCGATTTAATTAGCATGACACACATTGAAAACCGACAGGCTCTACAACTACTTTTTGAATATGTCGGAAAATTAAATATCGTTAGTCTAATGGAAAATACAGATTTAATAGGATTATTATACACTCATTTTATTGGTTGGGAAAAAAATACAGCAAGCGAACTGGGACAATATTTTACAAACCGAGATGTTATTAACGTAATTATTGATCAGATAAATATTAAGGAAAATCCTAAGGTTTGTGATTTCTGCGCTGGAACAGGAGGGTTTTTAACTCAAGCAATTCGTAGAATGAATAAGAATAATATTATTTTCCGGCCAACCGACATAATGGGATTTGAATTATCAACCAATGTTATGCCACTCGCGAGATTAAATATGATGTATTCTTTGAAAACTGTCAATAAAGAAGATATTAATTTCAAGAACGAAGACTCATTCCTGATGTTGAACTACGATAAAACAGGAAAAAAGGATACATCAGTAAAATTTTGGGACGAACAAAAAGAAACTTTTGATATTATTCTGATGAATCCACCGTTTGGAGCATCTCTCGGAAGTAAAGACAAAACCATTTCAAAATCAGAAAAACAAAACATTTTAGATAAATCATTTCAGGTTGGTTTCAGGAAATGGCTAGAAAGTAATTTCGGAAAAAAATATACAAAACAAAAAGACGTTATATTCGCTCTTTACGCTTATACTTTTTTAAAAGAAGGTGGATATTGTGGAATTGTTCTTCCGGCTGGGTTTGTTTCAAATAGTAATTTGAAAAAGTATAGAGAATTCTTCATCAACAATACTAGAATTATTTCAATAATTAATATTCCTTCTGGACTATTTGAAAATACAGGAGTTGAATCGGTTGTATTGGTTTATCAGAAAGTTAAAACTGATGAGGATTATGAGGTCAATTTTATCTCTCTTATTGATGAACCAATTGGACATAAACAAGGAGAACATTTCGATGTAGTAATTAATCCTGAAAATACATTCAAGGTATCAATCGGAAAAATTAAGGAAAATAACTTTGCTTTAAACTATAAAAACTATAATAGAATAGAATTTATTCCGACAAATATTAGCGGAGAAAAATTTAAGAAGGTTAAATTAGGAGATATAGTTTTGTTTGACCCTCAATCAAAAAATACAACTTCTAACAAACAAAATAAAGGAAAATATAACTTTTATATTAGTGGTGCTTCTATTCATAAGTGTGATGTCTGCGATTACAATGAACCTAGAATTTTAATATCATCAAGATTTTCAGCAAATATATTTTATGATGAACATTTTTCGTGTTCAAATAATATTCATATAATTAAAACAAAAAACTATGATATTAAATTAATATATAGCATCTTAAAAATATTTTATTCTGATATTCTAGAAAAAAGCATGGTAGGTTCAGTAGCAAAAATGCTAAATAAAAATTTTTTAGTTGATTTTGAAATTTTACTTACGACAAGAGAATTTACGGAAGATGAAATTAATGATATTTATCTTATTGCGAATGATGATGTAGTCGTTGTTGATGCTTTGAAAACTCAGAGGGATTATTATTTAGGGATTTTCAAAAATGAATATAAAAACGCCGAGAAAAAGGAAGTTAAATTAGGAGATATTGTTAAACACAGAAAGAAATCGACTCTTCCTGCTGAAGATGGAAAAGAAGACGGAAAATATTTATTTTATACAGCAGGATACGAAATCAAAAGGACGGAAAAAAAATTATATGAAGAAAAATCTATTGTAATTGCTTCGTCTAGACATATTTATTATAGATTTGATGACTTATTTTCTGCTTCTAGTGGAAATTTTATTGTTTATTCAGACGAGTATTGTTTGGAATTATTATATGTTATACTGAGTAATTATTATAACTTTTCCGATGTTAAATATGGAACTATGTATCCAACTCTGAAAAAAAATGATTTTGAGAATTATAAAATAAATATAATTTCTGAACCATCAGAATATATTAAAGAATTGTCGATAAAAATTTCTGTTATTGACAAAGAAATCAACAAACTCAAATTTCAATCAATAACTGAAAAAGAAAGAAAGAAAAAAATTTTAAACGAATTAATTTACGACTAGAATTTAAAAGTATTTTTTTTAATATCATAACAAAAAAGAAAATGTATTCACAAAAAGATTTTGAGTTTTCAGTTTATTCGGAAAAAATAAGGGAATTATTAGGAGATATTGAAGAAAATAATAAAAAAATAAAATTAATTCAAATTAAAAAAAGCATAAAAGAAAATAAGGAAAAAATAGGTAAATATATCAACGAAGAAATTATAAATATTGAAAATATTCGTAAAGATATTATTTCAATTCATTTTTATGCTTATGGAATAATTGAAAAACTAGACAAAATAATTAACGTAAGTTCAGAATATGAAAAAATAATCGATAACAAATTTTCAGACAAAGATAAAGATAATTTAGTTAGGGAAATGATTGATAATGGGATATGTAAAAAAATATTCGATATATTTCTAGATATTAAATATTCTGAGTTAATGAAAGAGAGACATCAATTGGTCCATGAATATAAGAACAATATTCTGATAGATAAAAAATTTGATTACGAAAAATATAATATTTCTATAATTTATAGTTTTATTCATATGGTTGATAGATTATGTTCTTGGGAAATTATAATGAAAAATGTAAATTATGATATTAATAATTTTAAATTGCCTATTATATTCAGTGGCGAATGTCAAATAGATAAAAAATTAACAAATTTTGTTGGAATATGTAATGCTTCACTTAAAAACGAAGAAATTAATTTTGAAATTGAAGATAATTATATATCTAGCAACAACAAAATTGACATTAATAAAATAACAATAAAAATTACTGATCCAAAATTAATTTTAGAAAATATTAAAAAGTTAATACAAGAAAAACTTAAAAATAAACAATATAATTCTTTATTATTTTCTGTTCCAAGTTTTGATGTTAGAGGAACTAGTAATCAAAATAACTCGATAAGTTATCCATTTATTAGATCAATTAGAAGTTATTTAATTGGTTATTATGCTTCACAAAAATATAAACTATTTAATAAATCTGAAAATGTTTTTAATGATATTGGAGAATTACAACAGAGAAATAAAATAAATTTACGGAATTATTTAGAAATAATTAAAATCAACAATGGATTAGATGTGAGCAATGAAATTTTTACTGTCAAAAAATCTGAAAAGGATTTGTTCGAATTACTTTCAAAACCAGAAGAAATTAAAGACGATGAAATTATTTTGATTAACTCTGGAGATGTAAATAACGAAAAAAAAATAGAAAAAAATACTTATTATAGAAATATAGAAGGACATATTTCTTCCGATAGCAACGATGGAAATATTATTACCCATAAAAAGGATAAAAAAGATAAACCATGTTGGTTTGAAAATTTGTAAAAATAATATTCATCAATGTAAATATATATACTCAATTCATTTTTTTTAAAAATTAGTATTTCTGTTAATAAAATGAAAAATAATCTTAATTATCGCATGGAAATTCTTTCGGAAGTTGAAGAGAGACTTAATCAAATAACAATAACAACAACGCGCGGAAATGAGTTTGAAATATTTGCTCAGCAATTTTTTAATCAGAAATTAAAACATCAAGTCTATACTAGACAAAATATATCGGAAAAAAATAAGGAATTATATTCCGAACTAAAAGAAACTCTTGGAACTGAAAACATTGATGATTTACGCGACACTGGGATTGATTTCTTTTCATCTGACGGAAAAAATATTTATTTTGTTCAAGTAAAATATCGCGAAGATATTAAGCATTTCTTAACATATTTAGAAATCGCAACATTTCAAGGATTAATTCCATTATTTCCGAACTATAAGTTCATCATTTTCACAAACTGTGAAGGAGTTAATATAAAGGCATTAAAAGCCGGAATAATTTTCTATGGCAGGAATTATATCATTGATAACAACTTCATTTTCAACAGACAACTTGAGTTTAAGCCCAAGGAATTCTCAGAGTTAGAAAGAATAAAATTATTTCCGATTCAAAAAGAAGTAATAAAAAAAATAACAAAAACTCAGTCGGAAATGAATACTGGATATGTTTCAATGGCTCCTGGTTCTGGAAAAACTCTCATTATGTTCTCTGTTCTTCGTAAGTTAAATAAATATAAAGAAAAAGGTTTGTTTAAATCTCTGGTCCTCGTTCCTTCTCTGTATCTTCTATCTCAAATCATGAATAATTTCATAAAATTTTCGGCAATATATAAAGAGTTTGATTTCAATTTTTGTCTTCTTGGTTCTGATTTTTCACTTGATAAAAAATACTGGAAAAAAATAAACAGTCAAAGAAATCGGAGCAACATAAGATTCTTTTCTGACGAAGAAAATTATTCAGAAAATAAAATCAAGTCTATTCAAGAGTTTATTAACAAAGATAATGGAAAGCCTAACATTTGTATCGCAACTTATCACAGCGCTTTAATGTTTGTTAATGAACTAAATGTTTCAAATTTTGATACTATTATGATTGATGAAGCACATAAAGTTTATAATAATGAATTCTCAATACTCGCTGATATTAATTCGGAAAAAAGATATTACTTCACAGCAACTCCCAAGATAAAACAATTAAATATGTTTGGACATTGTTTTGTTGAATATAGTGTAATAGACGCAATTAATGATGGTATTATTTCCGACTTTAAATTGATTAATTATTGTTATGACACTTCTTATGACAAAGACGCAAATGACAACGAATCTGTCGCTCTCAAAATTATTTCTGATATGAAGTCTAAGTTTCCGAATGATATTAATAAGATACTAACTTTTCATGATACGATAAAATCATCCGGCGATTTTTCAATCAGATCAAAATCAACATTTTCAAAGAATTCTTATTGTAAGCATATGGATGGGACCACAACAATTAAGGATAGAAAAAAAATAATTGGGCGTTTTGAAACAAATAATCGTGATATTTCTATTTTATCTTCCGCTAAAGTCCTTGCTGAAGGTGTTGATATTCCCTGCGTAGATTCAGTAGTTTTTGTTTCTCCGAAAGAATCTGAAGTTGAAATAATTCAATGTATTGGTCGTTGTCTTAGACGATATAAAAACAAATCATGTGGATATATTATTGTTCCGACTCTGTATGATAGCAAAACAATGACTCCATCGGATATAAATTTCAGAACTATTTATAATGTTATTACAAAACTTAACAAGAATAATATTAACGAAGAAATACACAAAAGATATGAAACAATTTATGGTCCGAAAGAAAAATATGAGCCTGGAAACATCATAGTTAAGCGAGACAAAAACGAACTAAATAAATTGAATCTTATGATCCTTGACAAATTAATGTTCGGACATATTACTAAAAATAACCTTCCAGAATATAAGAAAGTAATTAAAAATGTTTATAAAATAAAAACTGTTGAAGACTATCGGAGAAAATGTAAAATCAGTGAGCAATTAATTAAAGAACCAGAAAAATTCTTCACAGACTGGGGAGGGTGGTATGAATTCTTTTCCGAAGAAAAAAGTTTGACATATTCTGATTTCAGAAAAATATTGGAGGACAATGGAATAAAAGAGTTTAGAGATTACAAAGAAAAATATATTGAACTTAATCTACCCGAATACCCTAACGACTTTTTCATGAGAAATGATGTATTTAAAAATTGAATTAAACATTTATGGATTAAAAAAAGAAAATGTCAGAAGATAATATTTGTAAAATCTCAATACAAGATGATTTGTTTAATACTAAACCATTTACCGAAATTATTGATGAAATGACAGATAAAATTAATCAAGCCTTGTCCGATACTTATTCTTATCTGAAAAAAAATTCTGGACTTTTTGATGCTGAGGAAGCACAGGAAAAACTATTGGACTCCGCGCGTGAAGTCTTCGATGTTTATATGAAAAATTATAAAACACTATTTGAATGCTACCTACAATATGATTTGTCCGAAGAGATAAGTTTCGGCGACAATGATGGAGGAGAATCCTTTGCGCCTTAAAAAATTCAAAAAAAAAGATTATCTACAGTTTTTTTTAGGGTTGTTGTAAATATTAAAATATTTCAGTCCAATATGTTAGTAAAGTTGATTTCATCATCCAAATTAACTAGTGATTCAATATTAAATCCACTAAAATTAGTAAAATATTCTTTAATATTAATAGAATTACCAAAATTATGAATCGCTAAGAAGGGTAATCTGAAAATTGTTCTATCTGTTTCTTTAATTAATTCTATTGATGATGAAAGATTATTAGATAAGTATATGAAACTAAACAAAGTATTTTTACTTTCTTGATTAATATCAGACAACTCATTTAACCAATTAATATTATTCCTTTCATCAATAGTTATGACATTTATAATTATTTTTGGTGATATAACAGTGAAATTATTTTGGATATTAAAAAGATTATATTTAATAAATTTTTCCTCAATATATTTATGTAATTTAATTATGTGATTTCCAGAATAATCATTTATGTTAATCAAAAACCCAATTTGTTCTTCCATTAAATCAATAAAATTAAAAATCGAAAAATCTCCTTTTTTTGGTTTAAAATCTACACAATATAGATTTTGTTTTATTTTGTCCGTCAGTTTAAATATTACACTTGATTTAGCATCAAATATCGTATTATATTTTATTTTTAAGTTCAATGGTGGAGCTCTCGTACATAATAATTTGTATGTATTTTTTAAATTTCTAAATTGTAGTCTTGTTTCTTCTTCAGCAAAATCTTCTTCTGATATCCCAGTTTCACCATTTTCTGATGTATATCTTAATGTTGCTTCATCGACAACATTTTCATTTGTAAATTCTAATACCAAACTATTTATTCCAAATAAATTAATTAACAATGGTTCATTTTTTATTTGTGTTAAAATATTTTCCAAATCAATAATGTTATCGATTTTTTGAATATCTAAATAATATCTTTTTAATGTTATTAAAACATCAATAATTCCACTATTACTTAGTTCTGTTTTAAATAATTTTACGTCTTTCCTACACGTAATTAATTTTCTCTCATTTCTAGCTACGTAAAAATATTCCATTTTTCATAATAACTAATAATAAATTATTATTAAATATCTTGTCTTTAAAAACTATTTTTTTTTCTCTCCACATCAAAAAACTCTCCCCACAATAAAATGTCTCTCAACCAGACTCTGCCTGAATTTAAGGAACAATACCTAAACCCCATTAATTCTTCCGACATATATCGGAATATAAATTCAAATATGTTTCCTCATTGGATTTTAAAGGAATATAGCCTGAGAAAAAAAATCAGGGATTATCTTCTCTATTCTTACTTATTAATGATTGCCACATATTTCACACTTTGCTTATTTAAAATACGTCTGCCGTGGAATTTTCCTCATAGAGTATTTCAGATATTATATTCGGTATTTCAGATTTCATCATTTTTTGTTATGAAAACATATCGTGAAATTTATTTGAGTAGCAAAAAACACGAAAGCAATTATTTCGGAAAAATAAAACTCGGCGAAACCGTTCTCTATCGCGGTGATTTTTTCGGATATAAACCTAATGGGTTCGGCACATTCTATGACCTTGGCAGTGGCTCCCCAATTCTGCGCGGATATTTCACCGCCGGACACTTGGACGAAACGAAAGCCTACGAATGGTTTGGAATAAAAATTAATCCGACAATAGTTGATGATATTATTGAGAATATAACTGAAAATTAAATAAAACTATTTTTTTCAAATATCCATACGCAGTTTTCGTAAAGGCTTTTTTAAATAGTTAAAAATTGATTTTTTTTCTGACAAATAGCAAAAGAAAAGAAAATGAGCACTTTTGAAGGACTAGATAATAAAGAAAAGGTTAATATCTTACTATGGTTCGCTGGATATGATCCGGAAACAAAATATACCCTAGACCTCGACCCAAAAGCCTGGCATAAAATCGGATCGGAAAAAAAATGGTTTCCTTACTTCAAGGAACTCAAAGAGAAAAACATAGACAAGAAAGAGGCGCTCAAAATGATTTCCGATCTCTAACAAGTCGGTCAAGCCGGCGCTACGGCTCCAAAAAGTTTAGGAAACGGAATTTTTTTTATTGATTAAGAAAAACAAATGAGCACATTTTCTGATTTAAAGAATGGTGAAAAGGTTAGATTATTAACTTGGTTTGCTGGATATATTCCGGATAAGAAAAAATACCCAAACCTTAGTGTTAAGGAGGAGTGGCAAAAAATTGGGGAGGAAAATGGGTGGTTCGAATATAACGAACGTCTTAAAACCATGTTTCCGACAAAAGAAGACACCCTTTGGGCAATGGGATTCTTCGCCAAAAGAAATCCAAAAAAATCTAATTGAAAACTTTTTTATACACTTAAAATTAAAAAAAAATGGATTGGAAAACCTGGAATAAATTACAAAACCTCCCTGAAAATGGAAAATCCTGGTCTGTAGAGGAAAGATTAACAAAAATCAAAAATACTTTAGATAAAGTGGATGAAAATCTCGCTAAAATAAAAAATTCAGTAGATAACCCGCCTGAATATACATGGCTAGGGAATACATATGAAAGTCCATATAAAAAACCTTACATACAAAAACCCCCTTTATATGGTAATGAAAAATCCTTGTCTGTAGAGGAAAAATTAACAAAAATCGAAAATGCTTTATCTAACATGGACGAAACTATCGATAAATTACAAAAAACAGTAGATAACCCAACTACAACTACGTGGCTAGGGAATACATATGAAAGTCCATATAAAAAACCTTACATACAAAAACCCCCTTTATTTAGTAATGAAAAATCCTCGTCTGTAGAGGAAAGATTAACAAAAATCGAAAATACTTTATCTAACATGACTGAAAATCTCGCTAAATTAAAAAAATCAGTAGATAACCCGCCTAAATATACATGGCTAGGAAATAGATATAATTAAAACAATATTTTTTTTATAATATAAACAAAAGAAATGGATTATCGCGGTGGTAGATTACAAAGACCTTTATCGGTCGAGGAAAGGCTAAATAATATTGAAAATGTTTTATCTGATGTAGTTAAAACTTTAGTTAAATTAAAAAAATCAGTAGAAAACCCGCCTAGATATTCATGGCTAGGAGAGAGATATAATTAAAACAATATTTATTTCCAAAACAATCATGCGGAGCAGTCGGTAAAGCCCGCGTAAGGGCTTGAAGAAGCATTAGTTGATATTAACAAAACATTAATTAAACTTGTTAAAAGCATTGATGAGATAAAAGATACGCTAAAGAATCCACCAAGAACAAAATGGCTGTGAATAAGAATATTTTTTTTCCGAAATAATAATCTGTGTTATGTGAAACCTTCATACGAAGTTTTCGTCAAGACTTTTTTAAAGCCTTTATGCGGAGCAAAGTGCTCCCTTTGGTCGCGACTACGAAGTCCATCGACGGCGGTTCTACTCCTATTTGTCGCGAGCCTACGGAGGCTCTGGCTAAAGCCGGCGATACGGCTCTTTAGTATTCGTAATTCTCCATATCATAACAAAGTGGCAGAAAGAATTCGCGAACATATTCTTCGAAAGGAGTTCCTAAATAAGTTTCATTTAGAAAATTAATCGCTTCCTCAAATATCGCTGGGTCAATGTAGAGATTTTCCTGCGTTTCCCTAGACCAGACTAACTTATCTATCGGATAAAATATTTTTTTTAATGTTTTCAAGGACACAATAACACATTTATTTCCGACTCCACTTATCAATTTAAGTTCCTTAAATATTTCTTCTTGGTTTAAATTTTCTAAATTAATCTCGACCATCTCAACATTTTCGCAAATAGTATTCGGAGATTCGCCAGCATCAAATATATTTTCCGAGAAAGATTCGATAAAATTTTCTCCACTCTCAGAGAATTCTTCAGATTTATTAATAACTTCCATAAATAATTTATTTTCCGACATAAAAAATCCACTTTTTAACTAAGCCGTTGCGCCGGCTTTAGCCACGCACTGCGTAAGCAATACTAAATAAACTATTATCGGAAAATAATTAAGCCCTTACGCGGGCTTTACCGACTACTGCGTAAGCAATACTAAATAAACTATTATCGGAAATAAATTGTTATTTTTTTATTTCTGATTTTTTTTCGAAATCGCGCTCATCGCAAACATTATTTGTCGGAAAATAATTGTCAATCCCATTCCTTGCTAATTCTTTCGCCTGAATATTTATGCGGTTAATTTTGAGATTATCGTTGTTTTCCCAACAACACAATAAACATTTTCCCGAATACCATATACCAAAAATATAAAGCAATATTATTTTCCATAAAGTTATCAAAGTCTTTGAGACTAAAAATAAGGAAAACAACGATAATCTCAAAATTAACCGCATAAATATTCAGGCGAAAGAATTAGCAAGGATTAGAATTGACAATTTTTTTCCGACGAACTTCGGCGTGCGGAACGGTGCGAATCTGGCAAATTTATTTAATTTAAATAATAAGAATATTTTTCCGACAAACTTCGGCGTGTGAAACAGTCGGTAAAGCCCGCGTTAGGGCTTCACTTAAAAAACTGATTTTATTTAATTAATTGGGAAAAAAATGCCTGGAGCTAAAATCTGGTTTAACGAATTGAAGTCTTTTGTCCTCAAACAATTCTCTCCCCTTGATGAAGAAATTAGCGACCTACCGTGTATTTTATCCGAACTTATCGTGCGCAAAATTTGTCCGGATATATTTAGGGCATTTGAGACTTCGCTAGTCCATAATATTAAAACTCAGGAGATTTCAATAATGTTTTCAATGAGATACTGTGGAGAAAAAGTTCAGGGTTCTTGTTATACGCGAAAACAATATAACAAAATAATGTTTGACCTGCTCAATGAAATCAACGACCTTTATTCTATCGGAATAATACACATGGATATCCGCAAGCCAAATGTTCTTTATAATTCCGGCGAATTGACTCTGATTGATTTTGAGCACGTTTCTTTCGTGGTTCAGCCCAAGGAAAATATTGATAAACAAACATTTGTTCAAATGTTGGACGATGTCGGAGAACAAATTACAAATACAACTTTTGATGACCTCGACGATATTTCTTGCCAACTAGGGCTAATCATTTATATGTTTTCCATTTCTCTTTCGGAAAGATATACAAAAGATGTTGGGCTACGACAAGGTTTGACTTTCGAAGAGATACTCGATATTTTCAGCATTGAACCAGAGCTATTAATGCCATGGTGGAAACAACTCAAAAAAAAAGATACTGCGCCCCTGCTTAATTTTCTTGAGACAATTAATTATCCGACGGACCGCATTGAGGATATGGAAAAGTTCTACAACCTCATAAACCAAAAGGAAGGAATCAGCGAGAATGTTTATTACTTCCTAATAACAGTCCTAGTTCTTTCAACTCCGTATGCTTTCACGAAAGTTAGAGTATCTTTTTCCGACCTAGCCGAACAATTTGGACTATTAATCAATGCGAAACTAATCAGAGATATGATTAGCCTTCTTGTCTAGAAGCCCTAACGCGGGCTTAACCGACTACTGCGTATAAAGAATTTGTTAAATAGTATTTGTCGGAAAAAAATTGTTATTCTTTTGCGCTCTGTTTTTTTTGCTAGTTGTTTTATGCGGTTAATTTTGTGGTGTCGGTGAAAAGCCTTTAATATATTTATTTTCTGATAATATTTGTGGAGCGGTCGCGGGCCCACGGGGGCCCAATTAAAAAATGGTTTTTATTTTGTTGTTGGAAAAAATCATGGACGAATTAGATATTTTATCGGAAAAATTAACAAGATGTGGAGTTTGCGGAGAAGAAACTAATATGGTTAATATTGATGGCGCATGTAATGATTGCTCATCGTTTGTCGGAGAAAATGTTCTAAAATGGATTGATATATTTTTGTGTTGTAATAAACATTATACTTGTATAACATGTGGTGAGAATTTTAGATTTTATATGGATGACTTTAAATGTCGTGGAAAAATGAAAAAAAATATTTCTGGACAAATGAGTGTTATCAAGGAAAATTGCCACAAATGTTCTAGGGGCATAAACACATATCCGGACTTTTTATTTGAATTATCGGAAATAAAAATTCCTGACTCGCCAGAGCATAATCTCTTTAAGAAAATTATAAGTTTTCTGTATAATGATAAAAATACGAGCGAATATGATTATTTGAAAGTATTATTGCTTGAAAAAATATTAAAATTTGGAAATAACAAAGATATTTTTGAAATTCTCGAAAAGTTTCCTTCCTTAAAATGGATGTGGAGCAAATGTCCAAACTACGAACCAATTTTGAAGAAAAAGTTTGCGGATGTAATTGATTTTTCAAATGTTGTAGGAGCATTAAAATGTAGCGAAGATATTTTCGGAAATGATGAATATTTTATTCCACCTGATATAATGTTTAACACATTAAGACTTAATCGCAGAAGAATGCCAGACAGGGAGTTTTACAATTTTTTATCGGAAAAACATAATTATTTTGATTTTACTTGTATTGGTTATCAAAATTTATATCGCGACTTGTTTGGTGTTGGTCCGAAGAGAAATGTCAGAGGGATTCTTGACAAATATATAAGTGTTCTAACAAACAGATATTTAGAAATGTTCTTGGATGTTAAACCGAAGAGGATATTTAAATATTATCTTGAAAATCCACAAAAAGTAAGTGGCAATGCTTTTTTCAAGATATATACAAACTACGAGGATATGAAATTAAAGAAAAAAGAAGTTGTGAAATTATTCGGAAGAAATATTAATCTTTTGCCTGATGGAACCATCACGAAAATTGCGAACAATCTGAATCTAAAATTTAATCTTGATATCATGGAATGTGCCGTCAATGAAAATTGGGATGGTTTCGTAAATTTACCTTTTTCGGATCAAGAAAATATAAAACTTTTCAATATGCTCTATAAGCGAGGGAGTTGCTTTATATTTTCCGACCTAAGATTTTTGTGCTTTTCTCTGTGGTTCAATAAAAATATTATAAAAACAAAGTATCTCAAAAAAAATATTATTATTGAACCCTCTGTTTGTGATTTGTTATTAGAATCAATTGAGAATTCGGGAAAAAAACCATGGCTTCAAACACAATTAGCATATATTGTTGATATGTTTATGTGCGACCTGACCGACTTTGATTTTTAATCAAGATATTCTTTGACTTTCTCGAGCATTTTAATCCTTGCGCCGAGCAGTTTTATTTTTTTTCCGGCATTATTAGTATTCAAGGCGCGCTCATAAACCTTTTTCAATTCTTCTATGTCATTAACCAGTTCCAGAAGCAACTTGAAACATTCATTGTCGGAAAATATTAGCGCAGTCATTAAGAGTCCTTCGTAGTATTTTGCCCCATGTTTCAAAAGAGATTTAACAACTCTCGGACTATCAAAATATAGTGCCAAAGACAAACAAGTTAAATTAGTTTTTTCCGACTTAATATTTGGATCGGCTCCAGCATTCAATAAATAATCGATAGCCCATTGCCCATTCATTATTGCGAATTGTAGTAAGGTCAAATCATCAGAATTAGTTTCGGAAAAAATAATTGCCTTTTCTTCTTTAGTTGGGGTCCTGAGTTGTTCGTTAAATTCCTTAAACTTTTCCTCCTTAATTAATAAGAACATTTTTTCCGACTCATCACAAAAATCTATTTTTTAACTAAGCCGTTGCGCCGGCTTTAGCCACTTGCTCCGCATGGTAGTTAATTATACGATGTTTGCTGATTTTAAGCCCTTACATGGACTCTTCTCCTTTTAGTCGCGAACCGACAAATGTTCTACCGACTGCTCCGCGGATACTATCGGAAAATAAATATATCAAAGACTTTTCACCGATACCATAAGATTAACCGCATAAATCAGCAGACGAAAGAATCATCGGCGAAAAATCCGCAAATATTGTTCTTCTAACATTACTTACGCAGTGGTCGCGGGCCCACGGGGGCCCAGTTAAAAAGTAGTTTTTTTATTTTACGAGGTCAAAAAGAAAGATTTAAATAAAAATGGGCGAAGAAGCATTTAATCCTGCTAAATATTTTGGAATGAGTGTTGATGCTATTATTACATCATTTATTTTATCATTTATAACAGTCGGAAGCATTAAAAGAATAGTTTATATTTTACTCCGATATTATTTTAGTCGGAAAATAAATGGATACACACATTTTAGACTTTCAGGTCGTTCATTTCCAGAGGTGGCATATGTTATGGGATATATTTCCGACTTATTTACTAAGAAGTATCCTGACGAAAAACTTTCAGTTATTTATGACTTGTCGCAAATACCTAAAGAAAAATCGCTTTCAACTGTTCCAACTACTGACGCGTCGTTTTTCTGTAAATTTGGTTGGGATGATTTAGTTGATGGGGATGTTGAGATTAGGACATTTATTGTTCCGGAATCTTCGTTTATTTACTGGCTCGACAAATGGAGCGATTCTAGTATGGGTTTTAAAAACATAAATATGGAATGTATAAGTAATATTTATATTAAAATTAAGAACGACCATTCCATCGGAGAATTTCAGTATAAACTAAAAACCGCAATGATGTCTAAACAAAATCGTGATATTGTTAAATCTACCGAAATTTATATCGCCGGATACGATAAAATAGTGCCGAAATCCAATGAAGGCGGAGGAAATCAGTCGGATAAAAATGTAGTAATTATTAAGTCTGAACGTTCTGAGAAAGAAAAGGACGAATACACTTCGAAATGGATTAAGAAAAAGGAATCCTGTATTAGTTCAGTAGATTATATTTATATTCCCGACAAATTCAAGGAGTCAATTATGGATGATATCAAATCATTCAAAGCACTTAAGGATGATAACGAGGCAATCAAAATTAAATATTCGTATATTCTCTGGGGAGAAGGAGGCACTGGAAAAACAACGTTCGCGAAAACTCTTGCCGGAGTATTAAACGTTCCAATTTATTGTATTATCGATTACAACATGTTATCAAAGGATAATTTTCAGAATCTCATTGATACTATTTCCATTCCGGCGGTTCTTGTGTTTGAAGAAGTTGATAAATTCTTTAACAATATGGAATCTTATGGTATTGATAAACCAATTATCAACAACATTCTCGATGGAGTAGGTTCGCGCAGTGGAATTTTCACAATTATGACAACTAACGTTAATTATCTTGACCTAATTAAAGATAGAGACACAACTTTATTCCGACAAGGAAGAATTGACAAGACAATCAACTACACAAAGATTTCGAAGATTGAATTGATAGACTTAATTAATGACACTTTCAAATTGGGGCTCGAGTATGATACTTTTATTAGTTCGGAAAAAATTAACCTCATGACTATGTCCTACATCCAGATTAGATATCTTGTTCTGAAAAAGGAAGGATATGTTAATGGCGAGCAAATTAACTTACTTAAGGGAATAGTTAAAAAATACTTTTCCGAAGAAGATGGGGCGGAAGTAATTGACATTCCGAAAATCTAAACGAACATTTTTTTTGCCTATTTTCAAACCAGGCTTTTTCGGAAAATAAAATCATATCAAAGCATTTTATCCGGCACCGTGAAATTATCCGCACAAAACAGCGAGCGAAAGAACCATTGGAGAAAATCAGCAAACATTGTTCTTCTAAATTCCATACGGAGTGCGTGGCTAAAGCCGGCGCAACGGCTTAGTTAAAAAGTATTTTTATTTTTGTTAGAGATTAAAATGTTATGAAAAAATATAATGAAATACTCGGTGTTATTTTAAAAGGCGATTCAGAAAAAATAAAAGAATATTCATTTTCCGATTTGAGCATAAATAAAAAACTTTGGAAATATTGTTATGGTTTTTTATATTTTTCAATTAGGTATCATCGGAATGATATATTTTATTATCTCGAAGGAATAGGTTTGGATATTAATGAAAAAAATTATTGGGGATTAAGTTTATTATCCGAGGCTTGTTCTTTTGGTAATATAGAAATCGCAAAATATCTTTATAAAAAAGGATTTAATATTAATGAATTTGGACAGTATTATAACTCACTCGAACTTTCTATTAGTAGTAAAGGGGATAATATAAACACAATTAAGTTTCTGATAGAAAATGGTATAGATATAACAAGGAAAAATCATAGAAGTTTAATTTTAGCTTGTTATCATAACAACACAGAAGTAATCAAATTATTAGTTCTCGCTGGAGCTAATGTAAATGAAAAGCGCGATGAATATGTTCCTATATGCCATTGTATCAAACATAATAATATAGAAATGATAAAATTTCTTATTTCAAACGGAGCAAATATATTATTTGAAGACAAAAATATAAGAGAAAAGTTATTTAAAGCGATAATTAAAGTCAGCAATGACGAAATATTTGAAATTTTCGATGGAGCGTGGCAAACATATGATATCGGAATAAATTTCAATAAATACTTATGTTATTGTTCGAAAAAAACAATTGATAGGGTTTTACTTATACTTGGAGGAGTATTTGTCGCTGATGATGAAACGTTCAAGGAAATCAATTATTATTTAAGTATTTTTGGTCCAATGTCAGATATAAATCATTGTTGGTCTTATGATAAAACCAGACAGCCAAGATATAAAAAGATGTTAAAAAAATTTATCGGAAATATATTATATACACATAGGAGAACCGAATGCTTAAGAAATTATAGAGGGAGTTTTATATGGCTATTAACTATTTTCGACGTGTCTTTGTTTGATTTTTGTTTGGGCATCTCAAGTGAAATTAATTTTTCCGATAAAAATTTGATTAATATAATACACACCGCCGAATATTACGGAAATATTAGGACAATTGAAGAATTTGTAAAGATTGGGTATGATATTCCTGGAGATATTAGTGCTTTGTCTTATGCTTGTATGAAGAACAGATTTGAAATGGTAAAATACTTAGTGGGTAATGGTGCTGGTGTTAATACCAAAAATCGTCATGAAATTACGCCAATATTTTATGCGTCTTTTTATGGATATTACGATATCTTTGAATATCTAATCGATAATGGTGCGGATATTAACTTAAAAACTCCTTTCGGAAATACATTATTACATACTGTTATACTGGGATTTATACATAGTAAGTCATTGAAAATATTTGATTATTTATTAGATACCAAATTTATTGGAATTAATGAAAAAAACAAAGATGGAAACACTCCATTGGCATGTGCTTATAGACATTACACAACGGAATCAAAGGAAATGATAGATAAATTAATTAGTGCTGGTGCTGATGTTAATATTTCCGACGAGGATGGAAAAACAATATTTTCAAACTATTTTTCACCATATTACATTGAGGAACGTTAAAATTTTTTTTGTATAAAATAAATATAAGCCATGAATTCAGAATTCGAGCTGAATGAATTAATTGATAATGATGATATTATCGGAATAAGAAATTTTGATTTTTCTAAATTACATCTCGTAAGAACTCATCCTCTAAAAAAATGTGCTGAAATTAATAGGGAAGATATTTTTTATTATTTAATCGAAAAAGGAATTAGTATGAACAGTTATAATTACAAATATAATTCTCCATTGTTTTTTTATGCCTGTCGGAATAATAACTTGGGACTTGCCGAATATTTGCGAAAAAACGGAGATAATGTTTTTTTCACTAATCAGTTTGGCGATAATTGTCTCTCAGAAGTTTTGCGAAATAAAAATGTTGAACTGGAAACGATAAATTATTTGATTGGACTAGGGTTTAATGTTAAAAAAAATAATATTTTGGCTCATTGTGCTACCCATGATACTTCGTCGGAAATTATTTTAGAATTAATTAAGGCTGGCGCTGACGTTAATGAAACCGATAGTTGGGGATTTACTCCATTGATTAATGCTATTTCTGCTAAAAATTTAAGAATTATTAAGTTGTTAATTGAACAAGGCGCGAATGCTTCTGGTAATACCGTTATAGGAATGATAATCAGAGTTAATAATAATGAGATTAATGAATATTTTTCTGATTTATTGCGAAGTATCCAGGGATTTAAATTTGATAACGCACAGGATTTAAATTATGCTTTAGATTCCGATAAAATTAAGAAAATAATTGTGGATAATCCTAGTTTTGTTCCATCAGAGGCTTTATTTTCAATTTATAACTGTAATATTGAATTAATGACATATAGGCTTGAAATAAACTATGATACAACTATTAATTATGGTATCGATTTAATTGAATCTGCCAAAAATAACGCGGAAAACATTATGTTATGGCACCAAGAAACCAGTTTCCTCGACAATATTGAGAAGGGAATTATTTGGAGATTGTTGATTGAGAATGAATCGGATTATGTATTTGAATTTTGTCTAAACAATGTCGGAGAAATAAATTTCAGTGATAAAAATTTTATCGAGGTATTTAATCAACTAGTTTTTTCCGGCAATATGAAAATGATTGAGAAATTGATAAAAATTGGATTAGTTATTCACGAGAAAGATATTTTATCTTATGCTGTTCTTAGCGGGAATATTGAGACAGTCAAATTAATTTATAGTCTCGGATTTAATGAGGTAAATAGATTTGACCACAGAGGAAATACTCCCATAATGTATGCGGTTTTTTATGGATATTGTGATATATTTGACTTTCTGATTGAGCACGGCGCCGATGTTAAACTCAGTAATGGTCAGGGAAATACTTTGTTATTTATATCGCTCTTTCAACGACGAGAAAATAATTTGGACATGATTAAAAAATTATTAGAATTTGTCGATGTAAATGAAGCCAATAAAAAATATAGAGATAGCGTGATCGGTTTTCTGTGTTATTGTTCTAACAAAAAAAAGGTCGCGAAATTCTTAATCAAGTCAGGGGCTAACATTGAAATAAAAGATAAGGACGGAACAACAATCTTTACCGACCCATATTCGCTTATGTATCGGAAAGACTAACTCCATTTTTATCCTTGAAAACAATCAGTTCTTGGGAGCGATTTTTATTTTGAGAGTTTAAATAATAAAGAAAAATAGAAGATAAAAAATACGATAATTTAGAATAATCCAAACATACATGCGGAGCAGTCGGTAGAACCCCCGTGGGTTCGCGACGAAGGAGAAGAGCCCGCGTAAGGGCTTAATCGAAACTATTTTTTTTTTAGATTAAAAATAAGAAAAGGAAAAAATGGACACTGATTTTTTATATAAAGCTAAACAGATAATAGATGAAAAAAATAGTAAATCTTATGCTAATCATTATACGTTGGAGAACCCAAGACAAATAAAACAAGCATCTCACATTATATATTTCAAAAAAGTTGATGGAAATATAAGAGCAACTACTTGCTTATTTTATAAATTTAATGATGAAGGTAATAAAGTTGCTTTTTCCGACGAAGGGATGACTAGAAGTTGGATAGAGGATTATAATGGATCAAATTTATTATTTTATGTTGAGAATCCTATTGAATTATATTCTTCTCAATGTTCAATATTTTAACATCCGAAACTATTTTTTTTAAATTAAAAACAGAACAAATAAATGGACACTGATTTTTTATATACAGCCAACCAGATAATAGATGAAAATAATAGCAAACCTTATACTAAACATTATATGTTAGCAGACCCAAGACAAATTAGGGGAGCATCTCATATTATATATTTCAAAAAAGAAGGCGGAAATGTCAGATCGATTGTTTGTTTGTTTTATAAGTTTAATGATGAAGGAAATAAAGTTGCCTTTACTGATGAAAAAATGACTAGAAGTTGGGTCGAGGATTATGATGGCACGAACTTATTGTTTTATGTTGAGAAGTCAAGATCATTAAAAGTAAAAATGATACCTCCGATGAGAATTAGTTATAAATATGATGATGATACTTCTCCTGAGTGCTCAATATTTTAATCTAAAATTTTTTTTAACATAATAGTAAAATAAAATGTCTGTTATAAGGGTTAAAGTATCATTCGTCGGAGATATTCAAATAGGAAAAACATCTCTGATTGTTAATTATGTTGAGGATAAATTCGATAATGGTTATATTCAAACGTTAGGCTTGGATTTCATGGAGAAAAAGGTTGTTATTAACGAGAAAGAAACAATATGTTTTAATATTTTTGATTTAGGTGGGTCTGAAGAATTTGCTAATATGCTTCCGGTTGTTTGTTCTGGTGCCGACGTGGTTTGTTATTTGTTTGACCTCACTAACAAAAAATCCTTAGTAGATATTAAAAACTGGCATAAACAAGTCAAGCCCCTGCTCGATAAAAAGGCGCTCATATTTATTGTCGGAACAAAATTAGATTTATTTGTTGATATGAAAGAAGATTTCAGAGAGGATGTTGAGACTGTTTCGAAGAAAATTGCTTCAATTTTAAAGTGCCCATTGGTTTATTGTTCCGCCAAAGAGTCTTTCAATGTCGGAACTCTCTTCAATGTTATTTTGATGAAATTGTTGGGAATGGATGAGAAAATAAAAAAAATGTCGGAAAAAAATCAGTTTATGTTTAATTATTGATGATTTTTTTTAAATATTTAATGGGTTCTAAAAAGCCTTTATGCGGAGCAAGTGGCTTATTAAAAGTAGTTTTTTTTGTTATCGGAATAAAAAATATTAACGATGAACGATTATAAGTCTATAGAAAAATTAAATATTGAAGATATTTCACAAGGAATTGAATGGGTTTCAACTGGAAAACATAGTAAAATTGGATATTTCGAAAATATGTTTTTATTTACGGCATGTGTTAGTAGATTATCGAAGGATTATGGAAATGGTTATAAAGCCCTAATTGTGTTTGACAACCAAAAAAACAGACATTTAAATAATCAGGTTAAATTAATTCATGATATGATAGAATTAAATACGGATGAAGAATTGAGTTATGCTTTTAATGTTGAATTCAAATTAGATTCGTTTATCAGCAATTTTTATGAGAAATATGAAATTGACGAAAACAAATATCCATGTAAGCCAGTAGAAATAAATGTAAAAGAAAAATGTGATCCAATAAAATATTTATCAAAACCAATTATTTGCTTATTTCTGGTAGATTCAGTTTCTCTTAAGACTATGACATTTAAACATCAAGGTAATTTATTGAATTTTAGTTTCAATGCGCAAATGATTGGTAATATCGGAGAATTTGATGAAAAAGTAATTCGGAAAAATATTGTTCCTTTCTCTTTTAAAATTGATGGTATCGAAGAAAAAGAAATGATATTGGGCGAGGATATAAATCAATGGATTTAGTTTCCAATTTTTTTTGCTAAAATATGATTTTTGAATGTTTCTTAACTAACTACCATATGAAGTTTTCGTGCTCCCTTTGGTTGCGAACCGACGGCGGTTCTAAAGGCTTTTCTAAAGCCTTGTGTAAGGGATTAATGCGGAGCAGTCGCGAGCCCACGGGGGCTCAAGTTAAAAAGTGAATAAATAGTTATCGGAATAAAATTTATCTAATCTTTTAATTTAATTTTAACTTAAATAAAAATGGCTATAATTACCTTTTTAATTATTGTGTTGGCGGTGGTTGCGTCAGAACAAATATACTCAGGACTTGAAAATACATATATTTCCGATGGATTAGCACGTGAATTTTATTTTACTTCGACGATAACATCTAATTATGAAAAAAAACTTAAATTTGAGTCGGAAAATAATATCTGTTATATGTTTGATACGAATTCTTTTAGTAGCGCGTCGTGCGAAGAAGCGACTTTAACTGAACTTGACATGTCTGAACACAAGAATATAACTTTTTCCGTTCAATATCCAGTCGATACTGATGTCAATCTAAAATTTTATGAAATTATTTTGACAAGCGAAATTAGCAATGTGTTTGAAGGAACCGGGCACGAGGGCGAGACCATCAAATTCCAAGTCGATGGTGCGACTAGTCATAACATGACGGGATATTCAGTTAGTGCGCGAACATTTGTCGATTATGAAGGTGAGGATATTCTGAGCGAGAGTTATGGACCGGGAAATATTTCTCTGACAATTTTGGCGAGCGATATGGAAAAAGTATTTGGAGTTGGTGGCGAGGTTGAATTTTTTGCCGAATTTGAAGGTGATGCGAGTTTCACTTACCGAATTTTCGAGCCAGCGGGGTTCGCGGTTGATAACAAAACTCTCGACAAGGGAAAGACTCTAAACCTTTCTATTTATCAAAATTTTCAAGTTTATTTCTTTGATTGGAAGGTTTGCGAAAATGAGGAATCAACTGTTAAACTTATTAATAGTATCAGCGGAATTGATACGGAAAAGTATATTGAAAATTGGGATGAATTTTGCGTTATTTATGGGAACGAATATCTTCTGATTTATCTCGATGAAGACTTTTCGGAAACAATAACGATTACGTTTGCGTCAGAAGATAAATTAATGAACCCTTACATTGGGACTTATTCAGTTGAATTTGAGCCATACGAACCAGAAGTTAGTTCAGCGTTTGTTTTATTTCCGTCAATATTCGCGATTATTCTTTCAATGATTATTTTAATTTAAAATGTTAATATTTTTTTTGAATATTATAGAAAAAGAACAATGAAAAACATTAATCCTGATTATTTTTTAGATAAATCAACGATTGTCAAAACAGATACTTTGCGCGGAGATTTCTTTGCTGAGGTTTTGGGTGGAAGTGTTTGCGAAATTTATTCGGATGATATTGAATATTATGAATCTAAAAATATTATGCCTCTGAATATTTCGGAAATAAATGATGTAAGGAAGAATAGTAGCGAAAAAAAAATAATAGTCATTGACCAACATATTTCAAACATTGGAGAATTTGATATTGAGAGAAAAAAAGTGGCGGATAATATTATGTATCTATCATTTCATCCGAGAGCATATGGTGTTTCATTTATTTATATTGATGACTTATTCGAAACTTCGCGATTATATTGTTGCCGAGAGATTTATGATACATTTATTTCCGACGATACGAATTTTGTTGATAAATTTATGTATTTAAAGGAGACTGAGTCAAAGTATGGGCATGAGATTTTTTCGGAAAAATATGACAATTATTTCGTGCTAAGTAGGATTTTGGATGACTGAATCCGGCGCAACGGCTTAATTAAAAATTGATATTTTTTTTAATGTCGGAAAATAATGACTTATTTAATGTCTGGAAAAAGACCTATTATTATGAACGTAAATCAAGAAGTCGTAGATAAAAACTTTTTGCGAGATTTCAACGAAACAAAAATATCATTGACGGATTTAAACGAAATTATATCCGATAGGATTGAGGAAATCATTATTGAAACGACTATGAAAATATTTATTTCCGAAACTATCGATTGCCTATTTTCGCCGGAAAATAAAACTATTTCTGAATTATTACAAAACCTTTATGCGCTTGACGAAGACGAATTAGCACATTTTTATATTGCGCTAAAATATAATGAGGTGAAACTAGGAGAAAAATCAGTTTATATTAATCTTAGTTTCATTTTGGATTGCGAGAAAAAACTTAACAGGAATGATTTTAAAAAAATTGAAGAAACAATTAACGGAAAAAAATCAATTCTATTGTTTGAAAATATTATTCCGAAATTTAAGAAGTTAGTTATTTCAGAAACTAAAAAGTCTCTTGACGTTTCCAGTTTTTCAAAATACATGACAATGTTAATACGAAATGACTACAGCGAAACTGTCAGAGAAATATTAATCAAAAACTCCGAGAAATATCAAAAACATTTAGAAAAAATTATGTTAAACAACTCAATCATCTTTTCTTCGGAACAAAAAAGCCTAATATTTAAGCCAGTTATTAATAGATATTTTCTCCGACTTGAAAATCTCGGCGATGTTTTGAAACACGGATTGCTATTTACATCTATTGACGAAATAAAATATGTTATGAATATGATTTTGAACTATGATAACTCTGGAAAAGAAGATTTTCTATTATCGTCCGCCGATTTAATGATTGTCAAAATAATTGCGGTTGAGGGATTGCTGAAAAAAAATCAAGTTTGTTTTGACATTGCTTACAAAGAATCTAATATTATCGAAGACACAAGGAACGCTTTTTCAACTTACTTGGAAATTAAAAACAATGGCGAATACGTCCCAGCATACAACAAAGATGTATCAAAAATTTTGGACGAAATAGTTATGATTATTATTTCCGACATCGATAGGCAGACGAAGAATGACAGACAGACGAAGGATGACAGACAGACGAAGGATGACAGGCAGACGAAGGATGACAGACAGACGAAGGATAACAGACAGACGAAGACCGAGACTAACAAATTGTCGGATAATGACATCAGATTCATAATTAATATTCTCAATGATTCAAATTTAGAATTAGTTATTTACCTGCTTTTTAATACTCTTAAAAATTATCCGCGCGTTGTTGAAGACGTCATTGAGAAAATTCCTAAAATCAAAGATATTTATAACGGAAAAATGATGAAGGAAAATGACAAGGTTGGTTTTATGTTAAAATCATTGGGAGAAAAAATTCAGAATATTATATCCGCCAAAGAATCAAAAACTCTAAATAATTCGGATTTAAATGTTGATAATCTTGGAATAACTTCGGAGTCATCATTAAATATCAAAACAGAACTCGTTAAACAAAATTATTTTCTGAAAAAATCGGAAGAATATATGTATTTGATTGATGAATACCTGAGGAAAGAGAAGGACCTGAACGATATAGACAAGGAGCAAATTCGCGAAAGAATATTAAAGTTGATAGAAAACGATAATACGAAACGAATTTTTCACAGAATCTTTTACGATGAAAAAAATGGAGGCAATGTTGAAAAGTTAATGAATATGGTTTTCACGAATATTTTGTGGGTCATTAATCGCGGTGGATGTGATTTTGGGGCGATTTCAGATTTATATCAGGCACTATCAATCTATGATTACAAATTTAACGGAAAATATATTAATGTTGGAGTTAGTAGTTATATTTCCGACATGATGAGTGTGGTTCCGTCGCTAATCAAAAAATATTACAACCTAAATATTAGGGAAAGAACGGCGAGAATACTCGGCGACTTAAAGGCATCTTTTTCAGAAATAATTGAGGATAAAGATGTTGTTAAATTTCTCAGGGAACTGGAGGAAAATCTTAATGACCCCGATAACTTTTAAAGAGATTCGTTTATTGTCGGAAAAAAAATAAACTAGTAATCGAAACTGTCAAAGTCATTTAAATCTTCTTCGAGCGTTGATGTTTCAGTTATATTTATGAAGATTGGGTTATTATTGGGAACTATTATCTTAGATAAATCGGAAAAATATTTTTTTTCAACTGATTGACCTATTTTTCCAATTTCTCTTATGATTACTATACTTTTGTTTTTATAATCGAAGATGTATATGGGTTTATTCTTAATATCATTTATCTGTGTCCAGTAATTACCATAAAAATATTTTCCGGCGATACATACATCACGAATAATTCCAAAGATACCTTTGTGCGATAATATAAATGGGTCATTATCTGTTTCATTTTGTCTTTTTACAACGGAAATCATTTTACCAAATGTATCAACATCAAACTTATCATAAATTGATATTTCAGTTCTATAACTGTAATGTTTCGGAAAAGATATCAGTCTATTATTGTATTGGACATATAATTCTCCGTCTGAATTTTCGCTAAATGATGTCGGATAATCAAATATTGAAAATCTTAATAATTCTCCATCTTCATCAATTTCATGCCTGATATTTCCCACTACTATATTAAATTTTCCCATAAAAATAATATCATTATATTTAATATCGTATTTTATAGATATATTTTCAAGTGAAAATATAGTTAAATAAGAACTACATAAAATACAAATATGTGGATGATATTTGCTATACATTCTTTTTATTTCAATGATTGGTTCGTCAAAAGAAAGTTTTATAAATTTATTGTCCTTATATAATGATTTATGAATTAAAACTTCAAATATTTTGTTTTCATAATCATTATTTACCTGACACACATTATAAAACTCCATATATTCAAACTTATTTACGTTATCCCATTTAAATTCAGGAAAAAGAGTTATTATTATATTCTCGTCAATGTAATATACTTTACTTTCATAGTAAATATAACGGTCTTTACAATATAATAACTTTTCCGATATATCAACCGACATGGTTTTAGAGAGTAATTGTTTAGTTCCAATTAATATGTTTCGGTCCATATCACAATATAATAATTCCCCTAAATCGGAATAACTAACCCTATATTTTTTTTCTAATCCATCAAATATCACATAAACACAATCGGAATATTGTATTAAAACATTATACTCATGCGATTTAAATATTTTAATATAGTAAGGTTTTAATATCTTTTTTCTCGGAGTTTGTTTTATATTATCCAAGTCGTATTCGAGAATATAATCCTTAAAGACAACGGTTAAAATTTCTTTCTTATTAAACCAAAATAATATATCTGAACTATCGGAAATAAATACTTCATCCTTATTAATAACGTCAATTAGAGACATTTCATTTATGTTTTCCTAATTGTTTATTTTACTTTTAAAAAATTGATAAATTGTAAGTTAAAAACAAAAATCTTAAATGAAAATCTTTATTGCTTCTATTGTTTTGGTTATCGTTATTGGCATTTGTGCGCAGTTTTATTATTCTTCCGACGCAGTCCCAGAAACAACAGTTTTTATCGACCCAGGAAAGGAATTGAGATTTCACGAAAATACACCGTGGGACACTACTGGATTTATGGATATTTATGTTAGTTCGGAAATAATTGATGGAATATTTGAATTTGCTGTTATTTCTTCCGATGGAGATGTTGTTTTCAAGGAAAATTCAAAGAATGGACTCATTAGGCTTAGGGATGTCGAGTTGAAGACTAAGTTTGTTTCGTTCCGAGTCAGAAACAATGATGAAATGAACTTGAAACTTTTCGTTCGCGTAAGCATCGGAAGAATCAATCAAAATATCAAACTCATTGGAATGATTCTTATTGAGGTCGGAATAATAACTGGAATAACTTTGTTCGTTAGGAAAAGAAAGTTCAGTAATTTTAAGATTGGGATTATTATTGCTGTTGAACTTGTTGTTTTGTCTGCGCTGATGTTCTTTGTCGGAAAGATTAATCATATCTATGATTTCGATGAGACTACTATTGACAAAAGCGAGGTGCTTACTACCTTCTCAGGATTTGGTGATGTTGAGATTGACTTGCGAGGAGAATATTCAGACGATTCATTTATTTTATCCGTCGGAAACAATGAATACGAAGAAGTCGGAAAAATATATTTCAACGACAATGTGCTGGGGTTTAAGAATGTTGAATTATATTCCGATTATTCAATTAAGGTATCTGGCTTTATTGATTATGTTGGGACAACGCCTTTTGATTTGATTGTAAATTTCGTAATGTGCGCGGTCGTTGTGTGCCTGGAATTAATGTATTGAAGGGTGCTGTTTTTTTTCAAAAAAAATGTTTTTTTTGCCATGAAGCTTTTAAAAGCCTTGCGTTAGGGCTTAATTTATAAAATGTCAAATGATCCATTGGCGTTGAGATTAAATGAGTTAGTATCTAGGTCGGCAATTACGTCGCTGATTCTATATTTTGTTTTTCCTTTAACTGATAACTTAGATGTTATAATTTCTCCGCCTCCACAAATTAGGAGTTTATTCGCCTCAATTTTAATCGTTGAATTAATGAAAGAACAATTAATAAATTTAAATATTGATGTTGGAGATTTTGCGATTATTGTAGCGTCGATAAAAGTTAAATCGCGGAATTCTATTTCTCCGGCAATATTAGTAGTTCCGGTAAGTTTTGTTATTCCGATTGTTTTAATTACTTGTTTGATGGTAGGATGAATTTCAGTCGGAAGTGTGAAGTTGCCATTCATTAGGATGAGAAGAGGGTCGCTGGGCATATAAAGGCTTTCAAAAGAACTATATGGTGCGAGAACATTTCCGACCTGAGTGTCAGCCGTCTTTTTGTCGGAATAATAAGTTCCATCACCGAAGTGTTTAATGATATTTTTTCTAGTCTCGGTTAAGAGGAAAACGAGCATATCTTTGTGATAACCGAATACATTTTCGCGGGATTGACTTCCAGCATATTGATATTGAATAAATTGTTTATTTTCGGTCGTGTCTTGGTCATGAACTTCTTCGGCGATATAACTGAATTGAATTCCTTCGTTTTCTGGATCATCTTTGAAAAGGAATTTTTTGAGTTGGACGCGATCAATGATAGTTGTGTCTAATTCTACTGGCTCGATGTCTTTCTTGAATTTTTCGGAAGATGAATCAACATATACTCTCCCAGATGCTGTGTTATAACGCATGGTTACGTAAGATGAGGTCGCTGTGAGGTTCGGGAAATATATCGATCCGAGTTGTGATACGATGAAGGCAGCGGTATTTGGCATTGTCCCTGCTGCCAAGGAATAGTCTCCAATTAATTCTCCGACAGTTCCGGAGCCGGGATTATTAAATAATTTGAAAAATCCATTATACCATCCGAAAGAACCGGCGAACTTAGTTCCATCGGCAAGATTTTGATAAACTTTTGCGCCATCCATAAAAGCGTTGTAAAGATGAATTGTTCCGGCTGGATGGTGAATTGTGTCGGAGTTAATATTTAATTTTCCGAGCCCATTATAAGTTGTGTGATTTTCTGTTCCAATATCCATTGTTATATCAACAACTCCATTTGATACAATTATTGGTTCAATTGGTGTTGTATTATTTACGGTTAATACTAAACACCTATTATTTCCGACCGCTGAACTTGGTCGTTTATATCCGAGATTATATTTACCTGTTGTGGATGCTGCCTGGTCCCCAAATACTATTGTTCCGGGATTATATCCGGTATCATCTGGGATGCTACTTAAAAATAATGAATATTTCATTGATTCATTTGGAGCAGCGACAACTCCATCAATAAATAGGGTCGATGATGCTGTTCCGGTATAAGTTGATAACACAACTGAGCCAGAAACCCATTGTAGTTCAATGACATAACTAGTTCCGTTTGACATTAAAGTTGGTCTGATATCAATTGATTTAGCGCCGGTCCCAGTTGCCAATGTTCTCGCACCAGACCAAAGAAGTTTTCCTGTGGGGGTTGTGTTTTCAAATATTCTGACAATACATGATGCTTGTGTAGTATATGTCGATACATAAACATTAAAAGTATTATAATAAGCAGTAGTCGTCGGAGCAAGTAATTGCCCATATTTTACTGCTCCCGTAAAGTTGCGTGTTGCGTCTGTTCCGGTCAAAAGTTCGTATGCCAATGCTGTTTCCGTCATTCTTTCCAAACGAATTTCACTAGGAGTTCCAACATATCTAAATATATCTAAAATTCTTGATAGTGGAACATTTTGTCCAGAAGTATAAATTCCCATTCTTGTTGAATTATTTGTTCCAGTCCAAGACAATGGAGTCGCCATTTCAATTTTAGCCCCCAATGTTTGACCAACTCCATTATGTCCATAAAAGTTAATGTTTCCGAGAATTTCATTAGTGTTTAAAGCAGTATCATTGTTTGATGTTTTGAATGAAATACCTTGTGTCGATGTTGTTGAAGTTTTTTTTGATACGAAATTAACCATTGATTCATATGTTGCTACTGGAGAAAATGTGAATCCTCCTTGGTTGCTGATAGCAAATATATCATCATCAACATAATCTATGACTTTAAAATATCCAACCCCTACTCCCGGGCTTACATTTAGTTTATATCCTCGCCCTATTATATAGTTTGATATTGTGGTATAATCATAAGCAATCCGCAAAACTTCAGATTGTGTTGTTGTTGTTTTCTGAACGGCATATAGAACAACATCCGACCCTCTGGCAGTTCCGCTCCAAGTCTCATTTGCTATGAAGTCGATCTTTGCTCCTTCGGAATAATTTGTTCCGTCATATCCCGCAAGCACTAATTGTCCGCCAATATCTGTATTGACAAGAACTGCTGGTCCAGTCTTGGCTCGTCGGAAAATAATCTTAGGATAAAGCGTGTCGCTTATAAATTTAGACGCGTAATTTAGGGCGAGAAGTTCAAATTCAGATTGCGACATAGTTGCGAGAAGTGTGTTATAGTTGTAGAAATTATGAACATCGCTTGAACCAGAATCATCATTGTTAGCAATATAATTGGTGGAACCAGTATTACTTATTCCGGTAGAAATTATACCAGTTCCACCAACTGAGCCGGCAACAGTTAAATCTCCACTTTCAGTTAGGGTTAGAATTGTTGCGTCCAAACTGTCCTTAACTAAGAAATCTTCGCCAGAACCAATTTTAACAACTACTGAGTTTGTTGAGGTCATTGATAAGTCAGTGGTATCTCCAGGAGTATGAGTTATTGAGTTTGTTCCGACCGTTAGCGTTGAAGTTCCGACCGAAACTGAGGTTGTCAAAACTCCAGTGTCGTCCAATGTCATGATTGTCGCGTCCAAACTGTCCTTTACAAGCAAATCTTCGCCGGAACCTATTTTATTAATGATTGAGTTAGTTGTTGTAATAGATAAGTCAGTAGTATCTCCAGGAGTATGAGTTATTGAGTCAGAGGCAACGACGAGAGTTGAAGTCCCAAGCGAAGTGGCAACCGTAAGAACTCCGGTATCGTCTAATGTGGAAATAGTTGCGTCCAAACTATCTTTTACAAGTAAATCTTCTCCAGAACCAATCTTGTTAATTATTGAATTAGTGGTCGTTATTGTTAGGTCTGTGGTTCCTCCTGGAGTATGAGTTATTGAGTCAGAGGCAATAACAAGAGTTGAAGTCCCAAGTGAAGTAGCAACCGTAAGAACTCCGGTATCATCAATTGTTGTGATTGTTGCGTCTAAACTATCTTTAACTAGGAAATCTTTACCGGAACCAATTTTGTTGATAATTGAGTTAGTTGTTGAAATAGTTAAGTCCGTCGTATCTGCTGGCGTGTGAGTAATCGCATTAAGTGTAATGACAAGCGAAGTCGGTCCAACGTGGAATCCTGTATCTGTCCATATTGTTTTTTCAGCATAAATACCTCCAAGTGTCTGGAACGAACCAGTATTTGGTGCTGTTGTGTCTGTTGTATTTTCGCTGAACACTTTTCCATCTTGGTTCTGACAGATATAAACATAAACATCTAGTGGCACAACTGCTTGATAAGTTGTCGGATAATTGGTTAGGACGGAAAAATATACTCTGACAACTGCCGTGTCGTATTGGTCAATATCATATTGGCTCGAATTAAATATTGAAGCATAGCAATTAACCGATGAAGTAGAATCGGCGATAATTCCATCCGTTCCGGCAATTTGACAATTTGAAATATTAACGAGAGCTGTATTTGAAGCATAAATTGAAGTCGTTGAGGCAGTAAAGACTGATTCTTCTATGTATGTTGTTCGGTTAGCGCTTCCACCTCCATAGGATAAATCTATTCCGAGAAGTTCGGTAGCAAAGATACATCGGCGAATTGTTGTTTTCTGAGCACAAGCAGTTTCATTATTTGAAATTCCTGCCGTTGTATGAGTTGTGAAATAACAATTTTCAATGAGAAGATTTACTCCTGACCCAGCACCACCTCTGAGAATTCCAACATCAAACGATGTGAAACTACAGTCGGAAATAGTTATTGATGGGGTTCCAGTTTGTTCAATATATATTCCACGATAAACAGCATCGCCTGAACTTATGAAAGCAATATTGCTGACTTTTAGATTGTATGTGAGATTTGTTGAGACATCAAAGATAGCATCATTTGGAGTTCCAGCATTCATCGTGAGAATACAACGAGTTATTGAATTTCCTTTTATTTCTCTGACATATTGGTCGATAACGAATGGGGCGCCAACAGTTGCGACGTAATCATAAAGTTCAATTGTATATGGGGCATTTGTTCCAGTAGCGGATACGGCGAGCGCAGTTGTCAGACTGGTATAATCTTCATATGGTCCAACACGAAGAACGCTAGGATTAACAAAAGCATAAAGATGTTTCCATACTGCTGAACCGGTCGTTGCGCTGAAACATTCAAAGGATTCATTAGTTGTCGTGTTTATCCATAAATCTCCTATTGCTATATTATATCCGACTGCTCCAGTGTTGCTGTCATCATCATTAACCGTTGGATTGCGATTAATTGATGTTGTTTGTCTTTGAAATCCAGTGTGTCCGCTTAAATCATAAGGTAAATTAAGTAGTGCTGCGTGATTTGAAACGCTTGTCCCTGAAATAGTGTTGCTTATTCCTTCTACCTTATAATCAATTATTGCTGAAATACGGCACCTGTGAGTTGTCGCAGTCCATCCAGTATTATGACGGATATTAATTTTATATAACATTTTATATTCCGACTGAGGTAATCCAGTAAGACTGAGAGTTGCCGGACTAATTGCGTTTGCTGTTATGTCGTTGTCATAATGATCTTGCCCCATAATTAAAATAACTGGGTTAGTTCGAGAATTAGTTGCGAACATCCAATAAATACAATTATCATTGTTTGGCACCGCTGTTAGTTGCCAAGTTGCGCCTGTGTATTCATTATAATATGGTGGAGTTGTTGTTCCGGCATGAGCGAATGGGAAGCGGTCTGTCGGAGAATAAATCTTCCATGCGCCAGTTGCTCCGAGCCTATACCAGATTGGATAAATACCGGCGCCAGTTGCCAGAAGATCGACTCCTAAATCTTGGTCAAAATTACCTGTTGGAGTTGCTGAGTATGTTATTGTGTGTTCCAAATCTTCATCCCAAAATGTTCCGCCGGACAGATAAACACGACAATTTGTATCATCAGTTGGGGTTGTGGTTGTTGTGTTCGATGAAATTGTGAAACTAGTCGAACCGCTAATTTGAGAACCACGAGTTTGATGTAGATAAAAGTGAGTCATTGAGTCCATTATATATCCGTGCCTTTCATCAAAAAGCGTCATTGCTTGATTTAAATCATCGTCCCAATATGTTTCGGCTACCAATGCGTATTGAAGAATGAGTTGCTCATATGAATAGTCGGAAATTAATCCTCCAGTAAGGGTAAAAGAATCATTAATAAAGAAAGCATAAAGACCACTAACTGCTGGCGTAATTGTTGCGGTTAAAACATCTCCATTAACATAAGTTTTTGTAGTTTTTACTTTGAGTTGGCAAGTTCCGGTAAATGTTAGCGTCAGGGTTAAATCAGTTCCTCCAGTTGTCGTAAAAGCAATTGTCGATGAAAGGTTTTCAAAACCAGTTTTTGCTTCTTGTCCGTCTCCCATACATTCAACATACCACTTAGTATTTGCTGTATTTGTTCGGAGAATGAGCGATTCCATTCCGATAAGAATCATTTGTTGAGATTCGTCAATTAAGGTCGTTGTGTAATCGTTGATGTAGATTTTGTTAAGATTGCTTATTTTTTTAATAAGAATTTGTTTCCCAGGGTATGTGGCTGGGTTCGGAAGATTAATAATAACATCACCGCCAGAAGTATCAACATGAAGAATTGTCGCCGTTGTAATTGTATATGGTGAATTTGCGACTGTTATCGTGGTTGGAGTAATCCACGTTCCTTGGACTGGACGAATAGCGCGGTCTAGATTTAAATCTCCTACACTAGTAAAGTTGGCGACTTCGGTTGTATAATGATATATTCCGAGTGTGGGAGTTCCAGAATTAATGTTGTTGAATGTTAATTGAAGACCTGCTGGAGTTGAAAGTTGAGGACTATAAATAATTCCGTTCCCTAAATTCAAGTTAGAATCTGGGACGACCGGGTAAATAGTATTTGAAGGGTCATCGCGATAAAATGGAGCATCAACACCACCAGTTGTCTCCGATATAATTGATTCAATATTCCATTTGGCAGCCATTGTATTAATAATATTATCCGATTCTGTTCTCGTTATGCTTCGTGAATACATAACAATTTCGGCAATATATCCATCATATGCTAAAAGTGTTGTCGTTGCGTCAGAATAACCTATTTTATGATTAACTGTCGCTCTGTCCGTTATTGAAGTTATAGTTCCACTGCTTGGTCCAACATAGTATTTATTCACATAACATTTAAAATAATCTCCAGGAGACCAGTTCATTTCTAGGAATTGCCATTCGTTTGTGTTCATTGTCAAAGCACGAGTCCTTGAAGTTGTTCCTGATATTAAATAAGCCAAATTAGGCATTATCGCATATTCTCTAGTAGAAGTGGATGTTGAATACTTACTCAAAAGAGCACCGCTAATTCCTATCGTTGGACGACATAGAACAATAATAGTCATTCCACGACCAGCAGTATTATCATAATATCCTCCGACAGTTCCCCAACTGAGAAAAGAAAGTCTTGACCTATCACAACGCACAACTGATTTTCCGTTCTGATAAGCATCAACAAAAGCAGGAAGAGTTCCAGGAGCAACTGCTGGATTTGATGCGTTTCTAGTGTTTCCTGATTTATCATCCCACTGTGCTACATAAGAATTTGTTCCGTCGAGTGTTAATGTTGTTTGGTCCGACCCATCCATCCAATATTCAAGATTCGGCACTCCGGAAGGTAAAACATACTTGGTCATATTAGAACATCCCATAACTTTTAGTCCCGTTCCAATTTTAACTATAGTACAATTCCCTCCCCCACCAATAACACGAATAGAAGCATCTCCATCAATTAACACACCATTAGGATCAACAATTAATAAATTAGTTCCTGTATTAAAGAAAGTTGTGTTTCGTCCTTCTGTATATCCAGCAACACTTGGCGGAAATGTCAGAGTTATATCATTAGACGTCGTATTACAAATTAACATATCAAGATACCAATCATCGACAGGCCAGCCGTAATCACTTGTCACCGTTAATGTCAGAAGAACAATTCCACGAGAAAGTTGAAGTTCTCCATCATTTGGAGACCCAACAAATTGATATGTTCCAACCCCAGTTCCACAATCTTCCATATATACTGTGCCTAAACTACGATAGACTGAATCAAAACTAGTTGTAAAAGTATCGGTTGTATCAACATCGCAAACCCATTGATTAGTAAATCCATAAAACTCATAGCGAGTGCTTGTGCTCATAATTCTTCCGCTATTACCGCCTGAATCAAGTTTAACAACTGTCATTGTCCCAGTATTTGTTCCGATGTAATCCTGAAATCGGAAATAAGAATCTGTTAATGCTGAACCCTGTCCATTTGCTAAAACATTTTGTGATGTTGAATCCCAGAAAGTAAAGTTTGTTCCAGTTCCTGAAGTATAAGTGGCAACTTGACAATACGATGCTATAAAGTCAATCTTTCCGAAAGTAGTGCGATTATCGTCAAGGAAAACAATATTATCGCCTGGAGCAGTTCCTTTAAATAAGATGTCAATAGTTGAATTTTTCAGAATAAGATGGCTAGAAAGTCCAGTCGAAACCATTCGGATAAAATTAATTGTTCCTCCTTGTGTTGAATTAACTTGACGCAATTGAAAAATAGAATTGTTGAAAAACACCAATGAAGTTGCTGTTATATCAATAACACTATCAATGTAAGTGCTTGTCGGAATTCCTAGAATTACACAATTATCAATCAAGTGATAATATGGCGCGGTCCCAGTTATACTAATAACATGTGAATTCGTAATCCCAGCGCCTGGTGATGTTGAAATTTTTATTCTGGTAAGACGAGTTGTGTTAGCAACTGCTGGAAGAGTAATTGTTGAACCAGTAGTTGAAGTTATATGGACGGATAAAGTATCACTTCCACAAATACACATATTATCTTTCAGAGTAATATTTTCAACATAAGTTCCTGGAAATACATAAATTAATGTTGGAGTTCCATCAACCGCATCAGCAATAGCACTTGTTATTGTGCTATATTTTGCTCCAGTCTTAGCAACAACAAACACGTTTTCAAAAGCGAAATCATCAAGAACGACAACATCACCAATAGTCGAGTCATTATAAACTAATTTATTCTGATTTTGTCCGCTATTAAACCACATTTTGAGTGTTCCTTCTGGGACTTGAAGCGACGTCGGAACTGTTGCTTGTGCTATTCTTTGAATAGTTAAATCAGTCGTGTCAAGGTTCGGAATAGAAACGACTCCGGTTGTTTCATTTACGCTCATTAAACTTGTTCCAGTTGAGTTATTAATCTCAAATACTTGCGCTGGCTGAAGATTAATATTTTTTCCGACTCTCACAATATGCCAATTTGAAACAGTATCAGATACAATCTCAACAAAATCTAAGTCGGAAAGAATATAAGGCGAGACACTTTGGTCTATTCCATCAATTGTCTCAGTTGCCTGACATAAAATATTTACCAAATTAGCAGTGTTAGATTTTTTAATTAAAATAGTAGTCGAATTATCTTTGAGCGTCGTTAGCGGAAGAGTAATATCAACGTCTCCAGCAGTTGTGTCGCAAACAACAAAACAATCAGCGCCCAAAGTCCCAGTATATGGTCCAGTTAATGGAGTAATATTTTGATATTTTTCCGACTCAACAATAATATTAGATTTACTGAGCGTCCCGGCAACGACGACTTCATTGAGCGCTTCAGATAATGAATCGACTTTAACTGTGCTAACAACTCCGGTTGTTGTTATTGTTCCGGCAACATATGTGTCAATAATTGCTGGGGCAAGCGGAACATAATTATTAAAAAATCCGCATCCTATTGTAGAAGAAAAACTCGAATCGCGAATGACTCCGACTGAATTAATTCCCGAAATTGCTCCTTCTATGAGTGAATTATCAATTATGTTCATGTTTAAGGTTGGGAGACCAGACACAGTTCCAACAATACGAGAATTAAAATAACTGCTATTGACTATTCCGGTTGGGGCAAGTGTAGGTCCGGCTCCAATATTTCCTTCAATATATGTATTAGAAAAATTCAGTTCGATAGTAGTCGCAACTCCAGCAGTTTGGTCCAACAAAACATTTCCGGAAATAATCCAGGCATACCGAGAATAAACCAAGTGAGTGCTAATCGCGAGCCCTTCATAACTCATTAAAGTAAAAGTTGGGCGTGGATTATTCGCGAATTCTTTTGTATCATCAACTGTGTAAGTAATATTTCGCGGAGTTGTAGATGGTGTAAAATAACGTCCTGCTCCATCCCCAAGAACGACGAGACCATTTGCCAAAAGCCTAATAGTTCTGGCTGCCGGAATAATAATATTTTCATCATATTGTCCAGTCTCGACAACAATATTTATAGTTCGTCTTTCGTCGGCTAAATCAACTGGATTACCAATTTCAGTTAAACACGCCTGAATTGTTTTAAATGGTTTTTCTCGCGAACCATATTCTTCGACGCCTAGATAATGCTGATTAACATAGTAAGTGTATTCGTCGGAAATAAAATCATAATAATCAGCAACGATTGTCCAAGCCGAAACCATATTACACGATAGTTTCAGCGCCGTTTTTCCAACAATAACATAACTCGTTCGCCCATCAATAGTATCGGCTCCATTAGGATTAATTGTAATAATATTTTCCGATGTAATTTTCTTCACTACAATATTAATCTGACTAGTTTGCGCCACACATGACGGAAGATTAATAACAACATCGCCCCCACTTGTATCAACTTTAAAATAAGTTCCGGTCGCGACAACAACAGTGTAAGGACTGCTCGCGAATGTCAGAGTAATATAATTGTCGGATAAATCTTTAGAATTAACTTCATTAATTGCTCCGACAATATTTTGTTCGACAGTAGTTAAAACAGTCTGTGTTGCGCTATTAATTGGATAAACTGTCGGAGAATTATCAGTATTTGAAAGTCCTCCCCTTACATTTAGCGGATCGACAACCTCAACTTCTCCATTTTTTACTATTAATTTATCGACTCCTCCAGATTGTAAATTAATAGTATTCGCGACTGTATATTGATTAATATTTAGGTCTGAAACACTTGCGGGCTGAATAATATTTGTTGATACTATTCCGATAATGCTTGTCGTAATACTATTTGTGCTTAATACTTTTCCGATATCATCATAAACTAAAACTCCATCACCAGTTAATTCATTACCATTTTTCAAATATAAAACGTCGGTGTTGTTAGCAACTATAGTTCCACCAGTGCTTCCATCAACGGCTTGATCTACATTAGTTATAGAATTAGTGCTATATCCGATACAATAATGCTCGTCCATTCTCTCGTAGGCTTATTTTAGAATACAAAAAAAAGATATTCAAATGTTCAAAAAAAATAACACTTAGTCAGATATATCATTGACGAGTAATTAATGCGGAGTAATTAGTAAAGCCCAAAGATTTTCTAAGTCTTTAATCAAATAGTTGCGACTACGAAGTCTTCCTCTTTATCGCAAACTCACGGGGTTCCACCTACGGCGATTCAAAGGCTTAACATAAAAAATTATAGTATTCTAATAAAAGAATTAGGATTGTGGTTTTTATTTATTTTGTATGGTTTAGACACGTTTGTATATCCGTTCTTTTTTAATAATTTATTTATTAGGTTATATATTGTTTTCGAATCGGTATCTTTTTCTTTATTTAGTTTAGTCAATGTCTCTTCGCTATATTCTAAATCCAAAGTAAATAAATAAGTTGGCTTTTCATTATATGACAAAATAAAGTCAGCCGGATTTATTAAATCTCTAAACAATGTTTCTTTAAATGTAAATGTAGTTGGTTTCTTTATTATTTCACAAAAATAACTAGACATAATTTCATTGGCAACAATGTTATCATAACTAACCAAAACATCCCCTATTATATCAGTATTCTCATATATTTTACCAAATAAATCTTCTTCCAATAAAAATTCATTTTCTTCAACAGATAAAAAACATATCGGAAAAATGTTTTTCAAAACTAAGTCAATTTTTGTTTCTAAAATTTTTTTATAATATTCATCTTTTATATCCAAAATTACTTTTTCATTTTTTTTATCTTCAAGTTTCATCAAATTAAAATCACCTATTTTAACTGGAACATTAATTCCACATTCTTTTCTATAATAAATAACGATTTTTCTTGTTTTTTTACATTTTTCAAAAATTTTATTTTCTAATAATTTCATTAATAACATTCCATCAAAAATAGTAAAATCATTATCCATAATTCTAATAAAACCCTTATCACCCTTTTCATAGGTTATCGTTATTTGATTATTTTCATTTATTATTTCAAAATAATTTTCCTTTCCTATGTTAATCTCATATTTTTCATCTGGGATATCAAATGATTTTTTATATAAATTACATTTATTTATTGGTAAGGCATCATAAAACTCTTTGATTAAATCAAAAACATAAAAAGCATTTACATAGTGATCTAATGAACCAATATTAAAGCTTAGTTTCGCTGTATTTGGATCCGGTTTCAACCCAAAAGTTTTGTTATAAAGAGTTGTAAATGTTTTTTCAAAATATAATAAGTCTATATCTCCTAAACTACTATTTTTACTTAAGACATCCATAAATAAACTAATATTGCCCTGAAATAAATCAATGGCGTTGTCTAAAAACGCTTTATAATTTTTTAAATAACTACGCATTTTAATAAACCAAAAAAAATATTCCTCATATCCAATCAGATAAATAACCTTTAATATTCATGAAGTAATCAAATTCAACTCTGATAATATCTCTATCATCTCCCACAAATATATATTCAAATTTTTCATCTTTACTAATATATTTTCCGCTAATAACTTTATCAATCATGACCTTGTCTTTCAACACATTTCCCAACATATTAGCAATATGAATCAGAACAATATGCGCCATTGACAATTTCCCGCAAAACTTTTTCGGAATAAAAAGTTTATCATATCCTAAATAATTTGGGAAAATATGTAGCCTATACGTTTCTTCGCTGTCTTCAAATGTAAAAAGTCCAACTCGCTCCAAAACATTGGGCAAAAGGTCAATATCTTGTTTTTTTTGGGCAAATACAAGTTTTAATAATTCTTCGACACCTAATTCGCTATATATTTTTTCCGATAAATCACATTCTAATTCATTACTATAAATGCTCATTCTGTTTTACTTTCTACAAATACAAAAAATACTTTTTAATTAAGCCGTTGAGCCGGCTTGAGCCACTTGCTCCGCATGAATGTTAGTTTATATTTTATCAAAGCAATTTCTTCGCAAGCGATGTTCGTCGGAAAATAAATTATAAAACTTTTGCCACTTATTTTTGCGCTCGCTATTTAACCAGGTTTTCAACTTTTGCCGAGGATTTAGCACAATCATACAAAATTTAATTTTTTTTATAGTATTATTTTATTTCTCCTATTATTTTTTTCCATTTTATTAGCAAGTTATTAAATCATCGGCAAAAGTTGAAAACCTGGCTAACTCAGCAAGCACACAGATAAAGGGCAAAAGTTTTATAATTTATTTTCCGACAAACAGAGCTCGCGAATCGGCGCGGATTTCAAAATAAATCATAAAACAAAAAAAATAACAATTTATTTCCGACAAAGATATCATGCGCAGTTTTCGTAAAGGCTTTAAAAAAGCCTTCATGCGGAGCAAGACGCGAGCCTTCAGAGGCTCTTATACATATTTTGTTGTATAATTTGTTCCGCTGAGTTTGATGATTTGACCGGAATAATTACAGAAAACTAAATTCGTATTTGAACATCCTTTAAACACAAATATTTCCGATTCTTCTGTCATTTGAATAACAATATTTTCGCTCATAGTATAAAATCTTTCTAATTCTAAAAATGTTATTTTATTTTCTATCAGAAAAGTATCAGTTTTATCTGCTAAAATTTTATGAACGATTTTAAAACCTTTATGACCCGTATCCCGCGCGTAAGTTTGATATAATTTAATATTTTTACTAATCCCATTTTTTTCCGCCAATCCAATATGGTAATTATCGCAATAAAATTTAAAATCATATCTCTTAAATATTTCAACATTTTGATTTGTCAGAAATAAACTAGTATTTGGCTTTACCATGAAGAATTCAAACAAAAGATTTTTAACTCGCAGAAAATCAGATTTTTCTACTTGATAAGGGTCCAGAAAATCCAGCAGATTAATCATTTCCGACTGTTCAAAATCCCAGACTGCCTTAATAGTGTCGGTTGTGTGAAATATTTCCGGCATTAATTCTATATCATAACAAAGAATATTGCTTGGATATCCTTCAATTTCTATTTCCATTTCCGATTTCATATCTTGACATTCCTTGCGATAATTTTTCAGAAGTTTAAAACGATTCGGTCGTTTAACCGGATAATAATCATCCTTAAACACTAAAACAACGGCGCTCTCGAATGATATGTGTAATATATCCACGACAGCCTTATATTCGGAAAAATAATTTATCTGACAAAGTTGGTCATAGTTTAATTTATCAAAAAAGGAAATAACTTCCAGGATATTTTCAATCTTTTCTAACCTAACAAAGAAAAACGAATCTAAATCATAAGTAATAACATTTTTAACTATTTCATAGCCACTATTGCGTGGAGGAGTTTGAAGCCATAAAAACTTGAACGGACTACTGATTAAATAAGATTTTGAGCCTTTAACGAATTCAATTTCGCGAATTAATTCCATATTTATTTCCGACATTTATATTAGTAAAAAAAAATTTTTAGTTTTGAGCCCCGTTGGCAGACTTCGTAGTCGCAACCACTACGTATTAAGGCTTTAGAAAAGTCTTTACAAAAACTGCGTAGGCAATAATTACTGTAAATTGATTGACAATATTTTTCCGACAAATATCCATGCGGAGTTTTCGTCAAGGCTTTTTTAAAGCCTTTATGCGGAGCAAGTGGCTAAAGCCGACGCAACGACTTAAATGAGACTGTTGTAATAATCATCGTCGAATTGTGTTTTGAAATATCTTCTCCTTTCGTAATCAATAAATGAGAATTCTTTGTAGAAAGTCTTTAGAAAAACTTTAATTTCGATAGATAATTGTCTGTCTTCTTTGAAAGTTGTTATTGCCGGAGTTAAATCTGCTCCATTCTCAATAAGAAATTTAGTTTGCTTAATATTTCCGGCTATTATTGATTTGATAAGGGCAGTTTCTCCATTTTTTCCGGCATAGTTTATGTTTGCCCCATTATCTATCAAGATTTTATAAAGATAAACATTTGATTTAGCGAGACTTCGCGAAAGAATAATTTCGTTTTTTTCTGGTTGCTGGAAATCTATTTTGTAGTGGCTTAAGTATTCATTAAGATTTCCAGCGGTTGGACGGGATTGAATTAACTCTTTGATAAAATTAAATCGGAAGTTATCAATATTCTTTTTTTTGTATATGATAAAATCAATATATTCTGGGATGATTTCATTTGTGCTTATTTCTTTCATAAAATATTGATATTCATCATCGCCAAAAGTTTTATAAGCCTGGCGCATTATTTCGAAAATAAGATTGTCGCACATAATTATTATTTTGCCTGGGTTTAATGTTATCCATTCTTTCAAATCTAGTTTAACTGTGCTATAAAATTCTTCTATTTTTATTCTCTGATTATTTGTTGATAAGAAACTTAGCGGATAAATATATTTGTTTCTGAATTTTAATGAATCTTTTTTGAAAATTCCCAAGATTGATGTGAATCTGTATATCATTCCTAGATGAATTTTCTTCATTTTTTCGATAATTTTGTCAAAATGAATATCCATTATACTTTTACCGGAAGAAAATTTATATTCTACTGGTATTTTTCCAGTCCTAATCAAATACGAAATGAGGGCATGATTCGAACCAACACAAGTTTCTATAAATAATTCGTTTTCTTGAATAGGTATTCCTATCGTGTCGTAAAATTTATCAAACATTGAGAAATACTTATTAATATTAAACGAGACTAAATCATCATAATCAACATAAATGTTGGGATATGTAAGGATATGACTGACTTTATCGAATTTATTATTCCGATAAAATAAAATGTTGATAATTGTTTCGCAATCCATAATAATTGCCGATTTATTATCTATGATTGCCCTTAATTTTTCTTCCTTATCGTTGTCCGAGCCATACTCAGTGTTGTGTTTTTTTAGTTCAAAATAATAAAGTGTTTTATCAATGTATCCATAAACTGCTTTGAATTCATTATTTGAATTAATTAATTTGAATAGCTCGGTATCGTTAGTTTTTGCTGTCGGAAATAAAATAAATTTGACTGTGTCCTTTTTAATGGTTATGTGGTTAAAATATGACTTGGTTAGTTCCATAGTTTAATTATTATAAATGACAAAAAAAATATTAGATTCGCTTTAGTGCTCTGTCATAACAGTGTTTTCAATCAATTTTATTCTGTCAAGGGTAGTCGTTAGTTTGTTGTAAATATATGGCTCGTTATTTTGAATTTTCAGTTTGATACGAATGAGTTGTTCCTGTAAATCTGTCAGTAATTCTCTAGTTTCATCAACTGGCGCAGTTCTGTTTAAAATTCTTTCAACTATTGAGGAAAATTTGCTATCAACTTTTTCGTCCAACTTTGTCGGAAGATTAAGCATATTCTTGAGTTTTTCAATAAGAGATTCATTATCCTTGTTGATTTTTTCGAGTTCGTTAATACGTTTTGTGTTTGATTTTATTTCTGTTTCTCCAACTGAGATTTTAATTCCCAATTCTTTCATTTCTTTTTCCGATTTCTCCATATAATCCTTAACTTCTTTGTTTATTTTCTCAATGTTGCCGTTAAGTTCGGAAATAGTTTTATCCTTCGCCGACATTGTCTCCTCAAGTATTTTAATCTTTGCTTCGTATTTTTCCTTTTCAGATGATTTTTCGGAAGATAAAATGTCGTTCTCTTTCTTGAGGTTTTTAATGTATCCTTCTAAACTTCCAATAGTATTTCCAAATGTTTTATTTTCCGATTCTAGAGATTTCAATCGTTCAACTAATTTTTCAACTTCGCTTACGCTTCCAGATAATTTTTCCGATAATTCTTTTTTAACTTTTTCAAGTTCGATAATATTTTGTTCGAGTGTATTTTTTCCTGATTCGGTTATCTTTTCCTTTTCACTGAGTATCGCTTTGGTTTCCTCAATTTCTTTTTTGAGTCTTTCGTTATCTGTATTTATTTCCGATATTTGTTTGTAAATTTCAGAATTAACTTTTTTGATGCGATTAGATTCTTCGCTCAGAGATTTATTATCCTCGACAAATTCTTCTAATTGTTTATCTTTTTCCGATAGTTTTTTTTCAAGACTCATAATTTCGTCATTAAGTTTTACTATTCTTTCTTGGTCTTCATTAATTTTTTTATTAACGTTATTAACTTGTTCCAATAGATTTTCATTTCTTTTTTTTCTTTCTTCGTCGTTAATTACTTTTTTGGTTGTGCTTCTTTCTTCCATTACGCTAACTAGGTTGTTATATTCTTTAACTACTTTCTCACGCAGTATTTTGTCGGAAATAAATTCAAAGTTATAGTCCTCGATTTCCCACGATTTTGGATTAACTAGAATTGTTTTTAGATTTCCAAACATTCCCGCGAGGAAAGAATAATCACACTTGGTGCCATATAACTCTCCCATCTCTTTTTCCGAAATAATTTTAGGTTTAAATGAAAACTTGTAGGAACTGTTTAGTCCTTCCCCCAAAAATTTCTTAATTAAATCAGTTTGTGTGCTGGCATTTCTTAGAATGTCATTTTGTTTCTGTGTCATAACTGCTTCTTTGATGTCTTGTGTTGAAAAAGTATTGTAATTTCCAAGTTCCGAAAGATTTACTTCATTTTTGAATTTGTAGATTACACTTTGGATGAAGACTTCGCGCAAAGTTTTATTAACATCACTAATCGAGGAAACGTTTTCAGTTCCATATCCCTTGAATAATCTTCCGAAAATATTTAGAAGCGGAACTTTGTCTCCCCTTTTGAGCGTCTGATTATGTCTGATTATTTTTTCCTTTAGTTGCCCGATTAGTTTGTCAATATTCGCGGAAAGGTTTTCGTATAGTCTAAACTTTCTGGCATTTTCTGGGTCAATGCGGTTTATTTCGGTAAGATTATATATTTTGAAAAAGTCAAACAATTCTCCCTTGAGTTTCAGAAGATGTTCAATTCCTTCGGAATAAATAGTTATTTTATCTTTTACCGATTTTTCATCTGTTTCTTTTATTGCTTTATTGACACTTTCAACTACAGTCATAACCTCTTTATATTTTTCATCGTCCGAAGAATATTTTTTTTCTGGAAAGGGAACTCCACCTCTTTGAAGGATTTTGACTAATTTAAGAATCTTGTGTTTGTTCGTACACTCATATCCGCTATAACACCTATTATAATAAGTTTCAAGGAGGGATGGCATTTTTCTTACAACTAAAGTGTAATCAATATTTCCGAATGGGTCTTGTAAAACAATACCGTCAGAAGCTAAAAGGCTAATTAAGTTATTAATTATTAGTCTCGATGACATTTTTAACTGTTATTTACTAAATAAAAAAAAATAAGTCCATTTAAAAAATGAATCGTTTTTAACTTAAATTTAAAAAAATCTATATTAAAATGGCTTCTAATCTAATTGAATTTATTGATTCCGTGCTTGGATTATCGTTTAACGAAATGAAATTGAGTTCAAATGACTCTAAAGATTATATCGGAAAAAAATTATCTGATTTTAACTATGAAAAAATCTTAGAATATAACGGTAATAGATTTTCTATTTACACTATGCTCAGAGTAATTTCTACTAAATGTGAAAAAATTAATGATTCAAACACATCAAAAACCCAAATGGATTATATTAATGATGTTATAAGGCAAGTAGTTAAGGTTTGTTTCACAGATAAATATAGCGACCTAATTAACAAAAATTTAGATATTATTATCGGATACATTAAGCATTACATTAAAAATGATTTCATCAGCAATTTCAGTTATATCAATTTTTATATTTCCGACAAATTCAGGGCTATGATTTATACTTCGGCGATTAACGAAAATATTAGTATTTTTGATTATATTTTCCAAAATAACAAAATTGAATTCTTCAAAGAAATATTAAGCGTCGAAGACAATAATCTATTCAAATATTTCATGGACTTGTTGTCGAGCGATTTTTATTTACAATGTTATATGCTTGAAAAGTATGACATTATCAACGTTATTAATAATTTTATATTAAACACTGGAAATGTTGATCAAGTAGTTTATTACAATAGGGAAATATTTTTAAAAATTTCTCAATACGACGAAAAAAATAGTTCGTTATGTTTTATTTTTAGAGAGATTGAAAAATTTTGTGAAAATGACCTATTTTTCGCGACGGTTATGAATCATATCATAAACATAAACAAAATAATTCCGCTACAAGAAATAAAAGACCTGAATATTCTCTATACTTTTGTTAATGTTTTCAATAACATTATTTTCCGACTCCTAGAAAAAGCAAAATCAACAAAAATAATTGAAAAATTTTTATCCGTCAAATTGGATTATTTAATTTACAAAATGATGTTTTCAAAACTAAATAATAATGGAAATACAATTTTTCATGTAATTTCAAATTTAAATTGGATGCCCTATGATATTATCGGAAGATTAATTTCAACTAGTATAGCAGGACATAAATTGTCAAAATTCCCATTTGTTTTCGTAATAATTAATGGAAAAGGAAAATCAATTATTGATTGTTTTCTGGATAACAAAATTCCTTATGAGTATTGGTTTAATATCATAGAATATTTTCCGACAAAGTTTTTAGAACACAAAGGATTATACGAAGAAAATTTTATAGATAAATTCATCGCTTCAAATTATGACGAAGAAAACAAAGAGTTTTATAAAAATATTTTGTCAGTCAAGGTTGGATATAATATTGATAAAACAACTAGCGACATAGATAAAATTCTTAATGAAATTGACAGGGAACCAATTGACAAGGAAAAACAAATAGAATTTACTGATGTTGAAATTGAAAGTATTTTAAACGAAATTGATAAGTCAATCGAAAAAACATCATCAAATCCAGTTGGAGAAACAACTATAAAACCAAATTACGGAAAAATTAAAGTTAAAAAACATATTGAAAGTTTAGAAAAATTTATTGAAAACAGAAAAAATAAATTAGCCCAAACACCTAAAGAAAAAAGAGACTATTACTATATAAAATCACGTTTATATCATATTCCCGAAATAAGTAAGTTAATTGATGAAGTCGAATCAATGAAACATAGAGAATCTTTTTCATCGGAAAGAATAATGAAAATTCTAGAGTCTATTCATGAACAACTATCATTAAATCCCCTCAAAACTATTACAGAAATTATGGGTTATAAAATAATGATGAAGTATAGATATATATGTAAAAAAAATAATCTGACAGATGAAGCAAAGGAACTCATCGGAAAAATAAATAAAATGATGGATATATTTAATTGATCCACTTGTTTTTTTTTGAAAAAAAATCTCTTGCCTCAGTTTTCAGAAAAGGATATGTATTTCTTCAGTTTTCAGAAAAAGATATGTATTTGTGTTGCTGTTCAGACCATACAAATTGTTTGTATTCTTTTGTGCCGGAAGTATAATAAAATTCAATCTCCGGCGGGAGTTTGTTATTGAGTTCCATACTATCAACAACAACATGATTCTCCTCAAGGTCATTACTAATTATTACTTTAAAGAATGTTCCAGGCGCGAACCTCTTTCCTTTCGCTGGCTTAAACTCTTCTTTTAACATATCTTTAATACTACCAACAAGCGAATTGCTTCCCTTAATAAACTTTGAAAACTCTTCGTCTTTGAATGATTCATTAATGTCAATCTTCAGTGGCTCACAGATTTGTTTGTCCAAGGTGTTAATATATTCCGACTCATAGAATAAGTAAGGATTAAAATGCTTTTTCTTCTCTTCATCAGAAGGGTATTTCTTATTGAATGTCTGAACATCCATTACAAAATAAGAAACCGTATCGTTAATCAGGGTGTAGTTATTATTAAAATATAGTGGCTTATAACAATAAACGAATTCAATTCTTTCTCCGGTATCTATTCGAGTATATCTATTCTCTCTAGCCCAATTATTGACAATGACAATCGGCGCCAAAAGTCCTTTTGACTTCCCAAGTTTAACATCCTTCAGAACTAATGTTCGGTAAAACTTATTCATGCTGTCATATTTCGTAAAATCGAATAGGTTTTTCGTATAGTCGGAAGTAAAATTAATTATATCTCTGACTGATGCGTCCTCTAGTATTTTATCCGTTGCGAGACGATAATAGTCCTTAGTAAAATCTGAGTAATTTCTTTTCTTGATAATTGTGCCGTTCTTTATTTTTTTGTCTGGAATTGGTTTGATACCCGATTCTGCCGAATAAAACCAGCCGAAATACTTTTTCTTTTTGATAATAACTATCGGCGCGACTATTTTTTCAAATTCAATATTGAGCGAACGTTTGCCAAACTTTTTGCCGAATAGAATATTAACTTCTCCGACGAGTTGCTTTGCTTTTTTTTCGAGCTCTAGCATGTCTTCATAAGTCGTTTTTCCTTCAAAGTCGGAATCAAATACAATGAAAACACTATCAGTATCACCATACACAATTTTAGAACGCGGAAACATATCCATACATAAACGCTCTACTCTGTGAATATATTTCTGACCTAATTCCGTTATAGCACCAGCGATGCCTATATCAAATATCGGAGAAAATATTGAACCAGTTTGTCCGTAAGTTGCGTTATTGACTAGTTTATAACCAAGTTGCGCAGCATCAACATTGTCGTATAATCTCTGCTGAGCGAATAGTTCGGAAATATAATTCGACACATCTTTTGAAATAGTGAGTTCTGGGACGATTCGCTTTAGTTTTAAAATATCTCCTGTTTCAAGATAGTGCTCTATTCGTTTCTTCGAATCTTCGTCCTCAGTTCCTTCTATAATTAGTTTCTTTAGTTCAGACTTTCGTTTGCTAATTGGTCCCCAACGTCCTTTTACTTTTTTTCTTTCCGATAGAAGGAATGATGACAACATTGGAATAACTCCCGAAAGTTTCTTTTTGAGTTCGGCATCTTCGACTTTGTCGGAAATAAATGTGATTTCCATTTCGTAGAATGACTCAAATTTGGATTTCTTCTTAATTTTATCCGGCGTAAATCCCTCATCCCCCTCTATTGAAAAACTACGCTCGCCATCAATTTCGTTTCCGTCAGCGTCAAGTTCCTTGTTCTTTCCTTTCTTTTTGTCAGCCTCATAACTATGAATAAATATCTTGACGGTATTAAATGGTATTCCCCTGTCGCGCAAATATTTCTTTTCGCAAAATTTCTTTCTGTCTATTAATTTCCGCTCATGATTCTCTAGATGACTCGCGAAACAATCATACTTAATATACTTGACGTATAGTTTGCCCTTCTTTTCGTCGAACCAAGAGTCTCCATTAATATCTGTTTTCTTTACGGCGTTTCGCACGAGGTCGCGAGTTTCAAGGATTTCCTTAATTTTATATCCGACAATTGTATCAACGCTGAGATTCATTGAGATAATAATAGAAGGATACAGCGAATTAAAATCTAGGCAGGCAATATTTGAGTAAAGTCCCGGAACTGGATCATAAACAAACGCTCCTTTATAACCAAATTGCTTAGGATATTTTCTGACATTGCTTGATACTGTCTGCTGCATAATGAGAGTTTCCTTAGTATCAATTGCTGTCTTTTTGATTAATCCCTCAACTTTTTCCGTCTGCCCTCCATAGAATATAGAGTAAAGCGAGATATAGCAGATATTTGAAAGAGCCGTATTCTTCTCAAATATGTTCAACTTCGTGAAAAGGTCATGACAAAGTGTTGCGTCCTTAATACAGTAAGTTGCTATTTCCTTAAATTTTTCTGCTGATGGTTCTTTGTAATATTCAAACATTGTTTGCGGAGAAACATCTTCCTTTTCATCGCCGAGATAATGTTCGGAAACGTTATTAAGAGTATGAGAGCCCAATTTTTCTTCTCTGACTGTTTCCTCTCGCTGAATAACTCTAAGCATATCAATCGATAGCAGTGAATTCGTCAGAATAAAAGTATCTTCAATCGTTCCGAGCGCCGAAGTTTGCGTCTTCTTAGTAAATTTTCTTCCGATTTGACCATCTTCTCTATCGAAGTTCCCAAAGAATTGCGAAAGTTTCAATCCGTCGCGCTCTCTACATATTTTGCGAAGTTTTGTTTCAAACTTTTTCGTAAGACTGTGGCAATAACCGTTCGCAACTTCTTTTGAGGTCTGTTCGCGCAGAAATTCGTCGGAAAATAAATATGAGTCTGTAGTTGAGATAATAACGCTTTGTTCCTTAACGTTCGTATATAATTCCATTAATTCTTCCGATAAAAGTTCTTTAAAACCTAGGGCGTGTCTAAATATCGAATCCTTGTCGAAATTTGTTGGAAGTTCTGGATAGTTCTCAAATAATGTTGAGCGATACTTTTCCATGAATGCGTTGAGATGTCGCTCATGATATTTTGTTATTCTGTCAATTATGAAGTTGTAATCAAAAACATTGATGTTATAACCGTAAGCAATCTCGGGCTTATATGCCTTTATTATTTCCGAAAATTTCATTAGAAGTTCAAGTTCGTCCCTACATGATTCTACGGTTATTTTAGTTGATTTATTTTCCGACTCGATATTGAACTCGTCGCCTTCGTATGTTTTTAGGTTGAGTATTTTATTCTCAAAGGGAAAGTCCTCATCCTGATACAAGAAAGACATCGAGACTTGAAACACAGCATTCTGAATAATATTAGACGCTGGGAAAGTTTTCGGAATATGTGAATTAACCTCAATATCAAAACCACATTTTAGGACGTGAGGAGTCTTATCAAAACTTGGGTCGCCGACAATATTTTCTGGGTCATCCATAGTAATAGTTATGGTATCGTCATAATTTCCGATTGATACGTTCCCATCAATTGTTATTTTATTCCATCCAGATAATCGCAGATTTCTATCAAAAGCTAGCAGGGAATATTCTTTGTATGACCGAACCACGTGAAACTTCTTAACGCCAAACTCAAAATCGCTAAATTCTTCATCTTTAACGAACTTTCGGAAAGAATAAAATGTCTTGAATGATAGTTTAATGAATGTATTATAATCATCCTTCTGATATCCGTTAGAGGATTTAAACTTTTTTCTGACGATTTCGGAAATAATATTGTTTCTATATGACGAATTATTAAGACTTTTAATTTCCTTCTCAAGCAATTTAATATTTTCTTCCGCATTATCAACATTATAATTTTCTAAGCCCATATAAAAGTAAGGAAGAAACCCAAAAATCTTAATCAACACTTTATTTCCGATTTCATCAACGCCATGGCTCAAAACACAGGGTTTCCAATTAATATCCTTACAATACCATCCGACAGTAAAAACTCTTACTTCTTTCATTGACTCTTTTGTTTATTTGTTTTAGGATATTAAAAAAAATACTTTTAAATATAACCCTAATTAAATATTGACATTAGGGTCGGATAAAAATTTGATATACTTTCATAGGTATTTCCATCACATTCTAATTCGTAGAAACATTTGCCATCCTCATAAGTATATTTATCAACCTCAATATTAAAACCTTCGAAACTGAATGTGTATCGCACAGTCGAATATTTTTCAATATATTTTTCTGGAATTGTTCCATTATCAATATTTTCCTCAATTCTACTAACGATTGGACGAGGAAATATTTTTTCTGGCAAAAGTATTTTTTGTGTTGTTATAATTAGTCCTGATTTGCGAAAAACTCTAACCCTATTTGTTTTTTTTCCGACTTTATCAGATATGAATGTATCGAAGTTAGAATATGAACCATTCTTATATTTTTCAATAATATTTCCGTAAGTTGTCTTATCAAGATTAATTTTTGCTTCATATTCAATCGGAATAAAACTTAGAATATATTTAAGCATTTCGTTTGTATTATCTTCCGATGTTTTAAATTCGGCGAATGGATAATTATTTTCAACGAGAATATTTTTAAGGTAGTTATCAATTTCGCACGCTTTTTCCATAGTTTCAATTCTTCCATTTTCTTCATAATCAATACCTTTGCGATTCAGGAAAATATTCACATTACTAAAAGAATTATAATACTCAAGAATTTTTTGTTTTGTTTTTTCTTTGTCGGAAGTATTATACTCATTTGTTTCATTGTGATATAGTCCGATTAGAAGAGAGGCATCAAGAATAATAAAATTAACTTCATGTTCGTAAGCCTTGATTGTTTCATAATATTTCTTGGATAACATATACTGGTTATTAAGTTCGTCCCATTTTTTCCGCCTTACATAAACCTTTGCCGTTTCATCAACCCTTTCACAATCAAGTCCAATTTTTTTCATATAACTAAATAAATCAGATTGTTTAACTGTTTTACCAGAGCCTGGTCCGCCGAAAAGATTAACCACAATAGTTCGGAAATACTTCATATTTTTTCTTTTAGTTGCGGTTAAAAAAAATCAATTTTAAAATTCTTTCTTTCTTATTACTTCGTCCAATTTATCAGTTAGAAAATCTAACATTTGCCTAGAAAATTCTCTATATTTTCTGAAATTACTTTCTATATTTAATAAATCTGTATGATATTGTCGGCGTTTAAAGTCTAAGTATTCTTCGTATGATGAGGGTTTATAAACATATTTTCCGGTTTTTTTTTCAATAGTAGTTATTAATTCGTCGGAATTCAATCTCCAGTTAGTCTCAAAGAAAGATGACATTACTATTTTAAAACACTATTTAAAAAAAAATAATTTTTAAAATCTTTTTATTGTTGTGTTTGACTCAGAATAATTAAATTCTGTTTTTATTTCATATACATTATTGAAATATCTCTTATTATGGTTATCTAATTCTTTTATGTGTATAAAAAAGTTCATTATTCCTCCACAGAAACCATCTTCGTAAGGTTTACGTTCATCATAATTTTTTTTTTCAACATCTTCGTTATTTATGTTTATCCATAAATAAGTTTTTTCGATATCAGCATAAGAATATTTTATGACAACTTCTTCATGTTCCCAAAGTTTATCAACATAAACATAACAATTTAAAAAACTATTTCCTATTTTTTTCGGATTATCAACAAAATATTTAATTTCTTTTTTCGAAGTAAAATCAATTATTTCTTTTATCTTAAAATCATAAAAATTAGGCGGATAATTTGGTCCGTTGTATTGTTTTTTCATTTTTTCATAACCGGATAAAAAAAACTACTTTTAAAAGTAAGTCTTATTTCTTTGTTCTCTTATTAGCAAGGAATCGTAGGCTGTATCAATGACGTGCCTATGTAAGTTGTCGGAAAAGAAATCAATAAATTTGTCAATATCATCAGTTTTGCTGTAAGGATTGACAATAATGTTTTTCAAAAAGAGATAGTTATATTTTTCCAGTGTGTCTAAAAAACTCTCTGGATTAATTAGTTTATTCCACTGAACCTTCATCATAGAACTCCAAATTCTTGAGGCTAGTTTTTCTCTTTCTGAAAACCCGGAACAAAACGAACCTATTTCCTTAAACTTAGGTAAAAAATCAAACTTATAAAATAGGAAAAGTTCTTTTGACATTTGTTTTATAGTATCTTAAATAAAATCACTTTTTAAAATAATTGTAATATTTTTTCCGATATTAATTTGATAACTGGAGCCGAAACGGCATTACCAGCAAGAGAATATAATCCGCTGTCAGAAATATCGGGCAGTTTATAATCTCGTGGAAAACCTTGAAGATTGAAACATTCGCGCGGAGTTAATTTACGAATACCTTTTTCGCAAAGAATAATCGGAACATTATGTCCGCCCTGTCCCATATTAGCCGTTAGTGTTGGACAAAGTAAATTTTTATTCTCTCTGACATAATAGCGCCGATATTGATAAACTACTCCAGGCTTGACAACGCTTTCCTTTAATTTAGGATAGATTGAACTTTTATCGGAATAATAATATTTATCTCCGACATTTTCTTCTAAGAAGTTTGAGATTGGACTTATAACGGCTTCAGGAAAATCAAACTCAAATTTATCACACAATCCCTCATCCAGAAAACAAACAATATAAATTCTTTCGCGATTCTGTGGTATGTTAGTTATTTTACAAGTATTTAATACTTTGAATTTAATAAAATAACCGAGCCTTTCTAAATTTTCGGAAATAGTTTTAAATGTTTTTCCGCTATCGTGGTTCTGAAGATTCTTAACGTTCTCGAGAATAACGACCTTAGGTTTATGAAATTCCATTATTGAAAGAAGTTTCCAGAAAACATTTGAGCGTTTATCTTCGAAACCTTGTTTAAGTCCAGCGATGCTAAATGGCTGACAAGGAAATCCAGCGGTAAGAATATCATGCGCTGGAATATCTGTGTCCTTGATTGTATTAATATCTCCGACAAATAATTTTTCCGAATTGTTTAGTTCATAAATTGCCTTAGAATTTTCAAGTATATCATTGGCAAAAACAACATTTACCTTACCAGCGCCACTGAATACGTGCGAGAAAATACCTGTGCCGGAAAATAAATCAACCATTCTTAACTTTTCCGACTTTGACTTTATTAACTCCATTAACTGTGATTTGTTCTTAGATTTATATTTTTTGAGTCCTAATTCTTCACACTTTTTAAGTAAATCCTTTTTCAACATTTTTTTGTATTATTTTAAAAAATAGTTAAAAATTTATCAATACAAAAAAAATGACCGAGATTAAGGTTCAAGTATCTAACATTGCTACTCTTATCGGAAGAAATAAATATAAATCTGTTTCTGATGGTGTCGAAATATTACTTTTAGCGAACAAGCATTTAAAGAAAACAAACACCCCAACAGAAACTGAAGTCAAAAACAAAATAGTAAGAGAATTTTCTAAGATTAAAAATGTCGGAAATAATTCAAACAAGGGATTAGAGGAGGTTGTCGGAAAATATATTGACAAGGATATAACCAAATCAAATGAGAGAATCAAGGTTAAGAAAACAGAATTGAGAGAAAAATTAGCGAAATCTTCAAATGAAACATTGAAGAATATTTATTCCGACAATTCGCTTAAGAAAATCATTGATGATGTCAAGCCTGTTATTGAAGAAGTAGTAATTAATAAAATTATTAATGAAGTTATCGAAGAAGATGTCGAAAGAATTAGCATTGACAATGTCATTAACAAAGTTATTGAAGAAGATATAAATATTATTTCCGAAAAAACAAAAAACGAAGTAGTCGCAGATGGAACCGAAGTATCTGAGAGTGAAATCAGAAAAAATATTGAAGAAATCTTTGCCGAAGAAAGTATTTTGAGCGTCAATAAATCAGCGCGAGAAGATGTTGTCGGAATAGTTAATAGAACTAAGGGCGTCGTAGGTGAAAAGAATTCAATCGCACGGCTAGAGAAAATTGTCGGAAATAAAATCAATCCATGTCTTAGGACATCTAAACTAGAAATTATTTCTCCGACAAAAGGCATTAAAATTGTTATTCTAGGTCGAATCGATGGATACGACAACAAGAAAACTTATGAAATCAAGAATCGGCAAAATAAATTGTTTGGACTAGTTCCCGAATATGAAATGGTTCAGTGTGTTTATTATGCCGTTATGGAAAATCGCCCATGTTGTCTAGTTCAGGATTATAAGGGAGAAATTGACATCATGACAACTTTTGAAGTTGAAATGGCAAAAAAAATGCTCATCTATTTCAATCAAGAATTGTGTAGAGTTATTGAAGAAAACTTTTGAGCCGTTGCGCCGGCTCTAGCCACGCACTGCGTAAGCACTACTTGTCGGAAAATAAATTGATATTTTTTTTATTGACGATTTATTTTGAAATCCGCGCCGATTCGCTAACGCTGTTTGTCGGAAAATAAATTACTAAACTTTTGCCACTTATTTTTGCTCTTGCTGAGTTAGCCAGTTTTTGAACTTTTGCCGAGGATTTGATTAATAAATAATATTTGGTCAAAAATAATAGGAGAAATAAAAAAATACTATAAAAAAAATTAAATTTTATGTGGTTGGGCTAAATCCTCGGCAAAAGTTCAAAAACTGGCTAACTCAGCAAGAGCAAAAATAAGTGGCAAAAGTTTAGTAATTTATTTTCCGACAAACAGCGTTAGCGAATCGGTGCGATTTCAAAATAAACATTAAACAAAAAAAATATCAATTTATTTTCCGATAACTTTGCCTACGCAGTAGTCGGTAAAGCCCGCGTAAGGGCTTGGCTTAGATGAGGTCTTCATCAATGTCTTCATATTTTTCCTCGTTGTCTTTTTTGTCAATTGGATTTATTTCCGGCATGGTGAATTGAGTCATATTTCCGGTTCCTCCATATTGATTAAGTTGTCCGGTCATTGTTGCGAAAGCGAAACTCTTGTCGTCAGTTGATTGATTCTTGCGACAAGCGCCCCCAATAAATTTAAGCATTTTCTCAAACGTTATAAGTCCCATGAGATTTGAGTCTAATTTTTTTAATCCTTCTGCGGTGACAGGAAGTTGAAGTCCGAGATAAAAGACTGTATCGGCGAATAATTCAACGTGCCTAATGTTTGTTCCTTGGTCAAAAGAAAGAAGAGCATTGAGTTCATTAATGAGAAGAGTTCGCGCTGCCTCAACGCCAAGTGTTTTGTAAGCATCCCTAACATCATTGGTCGTCGTGAGAAATGGATCGACATAGGAATTTGCCAAGATATTTCGTAGAACAAAATTGCCTCTTCCTTGGATAACTACGCGCTTAAGGGTTTTACTTGTGCCTAGTTCTGCGTCGTATATTTCTTCTTTGAAATCCTTTTCGTTAATTGACATGCTTGAGAGTAGTCCAAAGTTAGATAAGTTGCTGGTCAGAAGAACATTCTTAATATCATTAAAAAGTGGCACAATGTTTGTGCTTGAATATTGTTTACGATATTGCTCGTGAATGAAAGAATTCATTATGAAAACATAAATGATTGGTTCTTCAACGTTAATGTCGCTGACAATCGCATACATATGCGGGAAAGCCTGCTCGGAGTTAATCTTCAACATTAACTCCGACAGATTCTTGACATACATTTGCTTCTTTGAAAGGTTGAACTGAATAATAAGTTTTGAATATAATTCCGGCTGAAATTCTTCGGAATAATGTTTCATGTATGTGCTGACGACGGGGTCTTCGGAAATATTATATCGGAAAATAATTTTAGATGACTCTACGACGCTGTCGAGGTGAAAAATCTCAAGTGTATTTGAAAGTTCAATTGCCTTTTCTTTTTCTTTGTCTCCTTTCTCAAGCAGGAAAATATCATATAATGGATTGACTATTTTTTTCGTAACCTCAGTTAGTTCTTTAAAACGTTTCAATGGATTTATTTTCTGAACCCCAGAACTTGCTGCGTGAAAAGTATTTAGAATCATTTGGTTAGTTGGTGCGGAAATTGCGCTTGCTGCGTTAATTCCTATCGGCTCACCAGGACTAATAATTGACCCGCGAAGTTTAATCATAATCTCATCGAAAAGGAGATTTAATTGTGATGTCGTCATTTTATAAATTTCACAGATTGCTTTGCTATAAAGAATTGAGCGGAAATAAATTTTGAGAACCTTTGTCGCCTTCTTCATTGGGATGGTTTGTCTCATCTCGTAAATACTTCGAACATTTGTTATGAATTGCTTTGTGGCGTCAATTGCGAATTTTGGTTCAACAACCTTTTCGGTTTCATCAAGTTCGGCGTATTTAATCTTGATTTGTTTTATCGTCACAAACAAATTGATGGGGACCTCTATTTTTTTTCCGATTGATTCCTTTCTGTATTTGAACAATCTTTCAAAAAGATATCGCTTATCCTTAATTATTTTATTATATTCTGACTCGGCTTCGTCGGAAGATAAATTATATTTATTTTGTTCCGATACTGTGTAGGCAACGAGTTTGTGAATATCTGCGTTTGAAAAGGTTATGAAATTATATTTCTGATTAGAAATTGAACTAACTGCGAAACTATCAACTCCATAAACATATTGAATGACCTGATTTTTACAGTTGAGAACCGATAAGTCAAACCTAACAACATTGTCATCAAGAATCTTTGCGATTTTCTTAGTTGTATATCCGATATCTCCCATAAGAACTTGTTGTCCGATTTTACCGCCTCGTATCATTGAAGCGAAATAATATTCCTTTGGCGTGAGTCCTTCGATAAGTGAGTGCCAAATAAATCCCATATCTTCAATATTATAATCGTGAAAGCGCGAGTAAGGGGTCGTTCTACCATTAAATTGTGTAGATATTAGATTATCGTCAAGATATTGAATTCCCAGTTTATTACACATTTGCCCTACCTGAATGATACTACCATTTGAACCGGTTCCAAACTTACCAATCATTAACAGCAGTTGATTATTAGGCTGAGAATTAAAATATGGGATAATATATTCCTGAGTCAAGTTATTTCTTGTCGTCATAAGATTTTGAAACGCGCGTTTGATGACATCTTCAACACTATTACCAGCCGGAATGATTTCTTCTCCTCTGTGAAGCCTATTAATTAAATCTCCGACCTTTATTCGTTCGTTGTTCATTAATTTGTCTATTGTGTCGCGAATCTGTAAGTCGCCAATATACATATCCTTGAGACCGATAGATGAGCCATAATGTGTTATGAAAAGGTGAGACATTTTAATAACCTCGTTAATGAAATTAAACAGTTCGCTTTTGTTAATGTCTAATGAACTTATTTCGTTGAGAAGTTTCCCCAATATTTCTCCGGTTATAACACCTGATTTTAATAGTCCGGCAACGATATCAACAGTTTTTTCATCGTTATTGTTTCCCTTGACACAAAGGTCGTCATTGATGAATGAGAAGTTTAATTTCGGAAGAAAATATGAAAGAATTTGTTTTCCGGTCCATAGTCCATCCTTATTTGGTTTTGGGAGTGGCTCGTATATTTTGTCGGAGTATTGAAGCAGAAAATCAACTGTTCGTTTATCTAACATAACTGAATTTCTTGTCATTTTTCCGATAGAAAGAATAGAGTCCATATTCGGTCCGATGTGTGCCATTCCATGACTTTCGGAAACAAGATGTGCTTTGACGCCCATGAGTTCAATAGCTTCAGTTTTTGCTTCAATAGAACGCGGAACGAAAATATCCATTTCATCTCCGTCAAAATCAGCGTTAAATGGTTTAACCACAGCGATATTTAGTCGGATAGTATTATCTGGAACTATTTTAATTTTGAATGATGAGAAAGAATATTTACTAAGTGTTGGGAAACGGTTAATAATAACAACATCACCATCTTTAAGGTGCCTTTCAACAATATCTCCGTTTTCGAGAATAACATTTTCTTTGTTTAGAACATCAACGAAAAATTCTGCGCCGTTCTTTTTGATGAGACGAGTTGCGCCGACATATTTCTTAGAACCGTTTAAGATGTAGGAATAAAGTCTCTTCTTGTTTGCGCTGGTGATGGTTTCTGGAAACGTGAGAATCATCGCGATTTTCTTTGGAAGCCCTATTGTGTCAATATCCCAGATTGCCTCACACGAGATAACTGTTCTGCCGGAAAAATTAACTCTTTTTCCCACCATGTTTTGAATAATGAAACCTTCTTTTTTCGAAAGAATTTGACTGAGCAGTTTCTTTTTGGAATCAATACCAGTTTGCCATTTCCTCAGATTTGGATCCATCGACAAATACAGTTCGGCGTTGAAAATTATATTAACAACCTGCGAAAAATCTATGAATGTTTTTTCTTCTTCCGATGGTTGCCGAGATGTTTTTGAAAAACTGGCGATTTTCTTGAGAATGTTTTTGTAAGCCGTAGTTAGAGGATTATCATTCTTTTTTCCCGAAGTTTGTTGAACAAGAATCGGACGCGCGACTGGCGGGATTACCGGAAGATATTTAATTATCATATTTTTTGGATGATTTGAGACTGAGTAGCCTAACCGCTCTAGAAGTTCTTCGGGAATATTTTTAAAAATCTCATAAGTATCTTTCGGATAAATAATTACTCTTTTACTGCGAATGTCGTCGCTCGTGCTTGTTGCTTCTATTAGAACTTTATTTGTTCCTACCTTAATTTTTTTATGAATAACTGACGTTGAGCCTTTACAATAATCACACAGAAGCGTCCCATCGTTGAATTTAGTGTTAGATTTATAATATTTATCATAAATATAAGATGTTGTATCTTTCCGAATTGAAGTTTTATCAATACTATCCCAATTAACATTAATTAAAAGATGCGAACATTTATGACATACTACTCTGAGTAATTTAACCGTATCGTCAAGTTTGCTAACATCATATACTTTTTGCCCTCCCAATTTAATATATCCGAAGTGCCCTGGGCAATCATAAAATGTGCTCATACCATTTCCGCAAGTTTTACATATGCCGGAATAATTATTAGAAACACCCATTTTTTGGTCATAAAGCCCGCCATCTACTGGAACATTATCCGCAAAAGAACTTATTTTTGTAATTTCGACTACCGCATTTTCTTTGATTTCTTTCGGAGATAATAAGTAAAATTCAAAGCCTTTAATTCGACTGCTATAATCCATCGTTTTTAGGTTTATTAACTAAAAAAAATACTTTTAATACAGCCCCCGAGGGCTGGCGTCTTGCTCCGCATTAATCCGTTGCGTCGGTTCTAGCCAGAAATGCTATCTATTCGCTATAACTGCGTAAGCAAAGTTATCGGAAATAAATTAATAACAATTTTTTTGTTTTTTATTCGGAGTTAAAAAATAGTTTATTTAATATGGGCTAATAAAAAATCATGTCATATACAATAATTGATTCTGATGATGCGTATATTGTTGGCGACGACATAGAGGAACTTAAAATACTAAGGACAAAACCATGTTCGGTTATTAATATTAGCGCTTTAAGACTAAAAAAACTTTATTTAAATTCTCAGTTGAGGTGTAATTTAATTTCAATTGATGCCAAAAATTTGGAGTTGTATGTAGATTTATCAACATTTATTTCCGATAAGGAGAGGCTCGAGGAATTACAAAATTTTGTTTTATTTAATAATTTGAAAGTAAAATTTTATGATACTTTGTCGGAAATAAAAAATGTTGATAGCAAAATGAATACGTTTTGTTATTCTGATAAACTTATTCGTATTCGGAAAAAAATAAGAGAAGAAAGGGAGCAAGTTATGGATTATTCAATAAAAACATCAGTTGTCAAAGTATATAAAAGAATCGGAGAATTAATGAAAAATAGTTCTATTTCTGAAATAGATTTGGCAAAAGGTTTTAGGACTTGGTTAAGTTGTGAATTATTTTATAGAAAGGACAGAGTAATTCTTGAACTCATTGATTATTTATTTAATGAATCCGATTTGAGATATGATGGTTATGATTTATCCGACATGGTTATGCGAATCTGTGGATATGTTGAATATTCAAGGAATGACCACCTGAAGGATATATTAAAAAAAACTTTTCAATCTTTTTATGAAGGTCCTGGACTAAAAATTTGTGGTATGGGTATTATTGCGAATATTTCTTCTATTTTTCAATATGTTTCTAGAGACGAAGTATTGGCTAATATTATTTTCCGACCGATAGAACTAATTAAAGAATCAATACTTAATATTTTTAGTGCTGGCATAACTGGTAATTTATCTTCCGATATTGTCAGAAAAAAAATCTTTGATGAATTTTCGTGGATCTATTATCAAAACGATGAAATTAAGGGTTTTATTAATGAGAATTTGAAAGTTTATGAAGAGTTTTAAAGTTCGAAACTTGGTATTCTTATATTATGCGAACCAATTTTAATTAATGTTTTTTTTGCTATTGTGAAAAATTCCTCGATTGAGATTATTGCCGATGGTATTAGCATAATTATTATCATTATAAACGTTTTAACTCTTGATTCTAAAAACTTGTAGAAATATTCTTTTATAGTTGCTCGCATATCAATATAGTTTTCTGAGTCAGTTCTTATCATAACAGATGTAGGTTCGCCAAATATTACTCTGAAAAAGTTTGAAGAGAATTTTTTTCTGAATATATCAGCGCTATTAACTGTATATGATTCGATTGTTTTGTTTCCTTTCATTAAATCAACGATAATTGTTCCGACATTATCATTAATTATTTCTATTTCGGTATCAAAATAAATTATCATATCAAAACCACGAACATCATTTTTAATTTGATAAGTATAATCCGCAGTCCTCGATGTTTTTGATAACATGTAAAAAATTATCGGAATAATAATTAAACACACAATGGTTTTAAATAAAAGGTTTTTTCTCATATCGGAAATAAAATTTTATATTTGAGACTAAAAAAAATGTTTTTTAATATAAGCCGTTGCGCCGGCTTGAGCCAGAACCTCCGTGGGTTCGCGACTAAAGAAAGCATGCTACTGCGTATGAAGTCTTTAGAAAGCCTTAAGAGCTCCGTGAGTTCGATACAACGAAGTCTAGTAAAGGAGAAGGACTCGTAGTTGGACCAAAATAAGCCCGCTGGCTTTATTGATTATTAAGTTTTATGATAAATTGTATTTTTAATAAATCTTTTTTTTAGATTTAATGTTTATGATTTCCATGATTTTTTTGTTATTTTTAATTTCCGAAATAATTTCAGACAAGATAATTAACAGAGGAAATAACATTATCAAAACAAACAAATAAGTATTTCCCTTACTCTTCACGAGTCTTAATTTCTCTATGGTCATTGAAATATTTATATTTTCTTCCTCAAGCGATTCCGATCTTACCAAAATTTTAGTTCCGTAATTTATATTATTTTTTAACATATTATATAAATTAACTCTGAAAATTTTATGAAATTTTCCATATTCGGAAATAAATGTTTCTTCGTAGTTTTTATTCTCGAAAATAATTTTCACTAATGTTTCTCTTTCTGATTCAATTTCGACTTCAATGCTCCTATAATATGGTCCGAACCATAAACTATAATAATATTCGCTCCCGTTATTTTTTGGTGGAAATTCTCCTTCATATTTGCCTTCGTAATAATAACTTGAAAACATATAAATAATTGTTGCGAATGATACCGCCAGAGATGATAGCCTTAATATCGAAATAATTTTCATTTAATATTGCTTTTTAGTTTCTTTCGGAAAAAAAATGTTTTTAAAGAACCCCGAGGATTTGCGCAAAGGTTCAAAAAATGTTTAGATATTCAAATAAAGACGCGACTACAAAGTCTGCCATTCTTAAATCATTAATGGGTCAGTTGTTTCTTCGCCAGTTTGTGCTTTTTTTGGGATTCTTATTCTGATTGATACTGATTTAATTCCTCCAACAGTTTTTTTTCCGATGAAAATGATAACTTCGAGCGTTGTTATACAAATGAAACAAAAACTGATTAGAGACATTAGCGCTTGATAAGTTATTTCGGAAAATAATTTAATTGTTCTGGCATATACCTTTCCCGCAAAGTAAATATCATCGTGTTCAGAATCTACATGAAATTTACATCTCTCTAATTTATTAACATAAAATCCCTCAATGTTGCGTTGATATAATTTATCTTTTTCGACGAAAAATGTAATTGAGTCTTCATCCTCATCACCATTATATATAGTAAAATTCGCATTAATATTCTGATCGAACTGAACATATATTCCAGTTATCCTGATTGGTATGTAATACAAAATTTCATCGCGCTCCGTCAAGTCTATTTCAATATTTATTGGGTTAAAAGCCATAATCAGAAAAACGATAGTTGGAATAGAGACAATTATCTTAATGGTTATTAGCCAATTCTTTTTAATAAATTCTCCGACTCGTCCCATTTTACTTTACTTTACTTTACTTTTTTCGGAATAAAATAAATTCTGTTTTTTAAAAAAAATACTTTATTAAAATGAGTCTGAAGGATAACTTAAATAAACTGCTGGAAAAGTGTGGAATCAAAGACACGGATAACGATTTTTATGAATATATTGTTCTCAATAACAAACTACCAGATATGGCTCAATATTTATTTTTCCGAATAAATGGAACTGTAGTAAAAATAGTTTCCGACATTTACACGGAATCGCTGATGATTGATACTGTCGGAGACTTATTGTCGGAAAAATATATTGAGTCTGAATATTATAGGATAAGGCCTGGATATGATAATTGTAATTATTTTAATAAAATTCCAGCGATTAATTATGATAAAGTTTTCGATAACTGCGATAACATTATATTAAATTTTGAAAAACCCACGCCACTTAAGGAATACTCGACATTTTTTGACAAACTCGATGTTTCAATAAATAACGTTCAATATGTTATTTCCGACATTATTTTCATATACCTGAATTCATATGGGACATTAAGCATTGACGAATTTAAAAAAAATCATAAGACTAGGTCTATCGAGGCAATTCTACTGAAAAAAAATAACAAAGACTGAGAAGGCTTTTCATTTTTCCCGAGGCTTTTTAGAAGGCTCAATTCTTCAGATAAAACTCAATCTTGATAGAAACAAGCGCAAATTTTGTTTCATTTTTTTTGAGCTTGTAAATGACGAGTATGTCATATTCGGTTCCATCTATCTCTTTCTGAAAACATTCAGAAAACTTAACTATTTTACTTCCGATAAATGATTCAAGAGATTTTCCTTGCTGAATTAGGTCGGAATCAAAGTCATTTGCCTTCTTTTCGATTACGCTTTGGTTTCCCCTTACTCGTTCAAAAATATCATCATACTTCGATAGGATGTTATCCATTTTTTCATACTTTCCTTCTCGCTTCTCAAGGGCTTTGTCAAGGTTCAGAATCAGTTTGAACATGCGAATCGACATTTGAAGTTTTTGTCGGAATAAAAATAAAATCACTTTTTTAAATGCTATATGAGCTACTTCGAGTTATTCCCGTTTTTGTCTTTTTTTTGGGACTTTCAACTAATTTTCTGATAATATTTCACACGGAGTAGTCGGTAGAACCGCCGTCGGTTCGCGACGAAGGAGAAGAGCCCGCGTAAGGGCTTGATATACTCATGCGCCTCTTTTTTTAATAAGCGAATTAAAAAATATTTTTTCTTGAGTAAAATTATTAATAAAACAACATGCTCATTAAAACCTTATACCAAAAAAGCAGTTCAGTAGAAGGAAGAATTTTAGAATGGTCAATTCATTATTACTTTATAAGCGCTAAAAAGAAGATAAACTACGATGATGTAGATGATATACTTAAACACGCCGAAGAACCAGATGACGAGAAAAAGTCTGTAAATTATATTCCGGTCCTTATAACATACTCAGGAATTGTTGAAGGTAGGATGAAGAAAAGCCCAATCGTTATTCAAAAGTTCGTCAAAAAATATGGCAATCGTTTTACTTATGCCGAAGAACTTGCGAAACAAAAAATAAGTAAGCAATTAAAAAAAAAATACTTTGAGAAATTAAATAAAGCCAAGGAATCAATTACTATTCGACCGATGCTCCTAGCATTTTACAACAAACTAAAAAAACGGAAAAAACAAATAGATTTGAGAGAATATTATATTCAACCTAAGTTAAATGGCGTAAGATGTTTTGGGCATTACGATTCGGCTGTTGGGGAATTTGTATTTACGAGTCGGACGGAAAATGTATTAGTTGGATTTGAAACAATAAGCAGAGAGTTGAAAACAGTTGATGAATTACTTTCCGATAATATTTATGTTGATGGCGAATTATATAATGGCAATTTACCAGTTCAGAAAATAAATTCAATTATTCAGCGCGAGAAAGATTTGACGGAAAATGATATGAAAGAGAAAAATTCGTTGAAACTTTATGTGTTTGATGTTGCTGATACTGAGCGCCTGGATTGGCAATATAAGGATAGGCGTCTTTTCCTCAACAAATTATTTTCCGACCATAAAATGAAACATGTTAAGCAAGTTTCAACAATTAAACCAGTGGGGGACGAAAAAGAACTGGATGAGATACATAAAAAAATAGTTGATTTAGGATATGAGGGAATAGTTCTTCGGAAAAAAACAGCACCATATCTTTTTAATAAGCGAGCAGTTGATGAGATAATAAAGAAAAAATTCAGAATAACTAAAGAATTTGAGATAGTTGATTTTGATTCAGCACAAAAAGGAGCACAAAAAGGAAGTATTATCTGGATTTGTATAACGCCTGAGGGAGACAGATTTTATGTTGTTCCGAAGGGCGCAACTCTTGAAGAAAAAAAACAAGCCTATATCGATGTTAAAAAGAATCCGGGAAAGTTTATCGGAAAAATGTTGGAAGTTGGTTTTGACGAATATACTAGCGATGGAATACCCAGCCACGCAACATCGCGACTTCGCCCATAAGCCGTTGCGCCGGCTTGAGCCACGCTACTGCGTAAGCAAAGTTTGTTAAACATTATTCTGAGCTTTCGTGCTCCATTTAGTCGCGACTACGAAGTCCGCCCACGGGGGCTCAAAGCCTTAAGATGAACTCATTAGCATTTTTTTTATCCGGCTCAATTTCCTCGAATATGAAGTTTGTTATTTTATAGAATAGGAATTTATTATTATATATTTCGGTGTGAATTTTGTCGAATATTTTCTTCTGAATTTTTTTCGGAATCTTGATTTTCTTGCTCGTTGTATCAACTTCTGTCGGAAAGTTATCGATGACTACAATTAGTTTGTTAAGTAGTTCGTCAATTATACTGTTGAATTCATTCCTTTCTTTTGCTTCGACAAGTTTATTAACGTAATTGGAATCGAACTCAAATCTTATGTGTTCAAAAAATTCTAATCTTTCCGTCTCAGGTATTGCCATTATTGTTTTGATAAGAAGGATATCATGAACTGAAAATTCGGAAAAATCATCTTCGTTTTGGTTTTGGTTTTGATTTTTGCCAAATATGATGGTTTCTAAATTTTTTCGGACTGTATTATTTCTTTCAGAATAAAGGAATTCACTTATTCCATTGAGAATTAATTTGTATGTGTTGTTAAAGAATTTATATTCCGAATATGATTGCGGAAAAGTAAATTTATCGTTCTCGTTTGTGTCATAGTCGAAAATGCTGATTTTAAGGTCTTTTATTTTTTTTCCTTCAGGTTCATCGACCGAGAAGCACATCGGAATATTAAGAAAAATCATAAAGATTGAATGCTTGTTTCTATAACCGAAAGATATTTTAATTTTGAGACCATACTTTTGGATATGTTCGGAGAATTTAACTATATCGAGAAGTTTGTTAATCTTAGATGTCGGCTTAAGATATTTTGAGACACGGATTGAAAATCCATCCTTTTTGCTAATTTGGAGTTCATCGCCAAAGTCGGAAATATTAATCTTATGGTCATTTCTGAGATTCTCAAAAAGTAAATCTATTTTCTTGGGATACTCTAAGAGTTTAACGTTATTGCGCTTGTAAAAATCAAACATAAACTTGACAATGTCCTCGTCGTGGCTGAATATATATTTTATTTCCGACGATTTGTAATGAATGATTGGTGCGTAAGTTTTTTTCCGATAATTAACGAGGATGAAACGTTTTTTGGATAAGTCTATGTTATCGACGCTTCTCATGTCGAGACCGATTATGTCAAAATATATTTCCGACCCAATTGATTTCAGAAAAAGAATTACAAGGTCAGGGTATAGGTGGCTGATAATTTGCTGTAAATTTTTATAATGTTTCAAGTAATTTGGATTTTTAATATATTCTATATAATTTTCCGGGATAATAAATTTGTTATTAAGTTTAGTGTTGATTTTTTCGAAGAGGGCGTTGTTTGAAAGAATCGCCTTCTCAATGTTTGCGACGAATTTTTTATCGATGACCGATTCCATAATCGAAATTAGTGAATTGAATTTTTGACCCTGAATTAGATAAAGGTCCGTGGATTTATTTATAAAGTCAGTTGATTCTGGTTGTTGCCCAAGTATTTTCATGATTTCTGTCGGAATATAATTAAATCGTCCGTTCTCAATATCAGATTCGAAGTTTTTAATATAGTTTAAACTCTGTAAATTGCCCGAATCGACTGTGGTCGTCTTATTTCCGGCACAATCTTCGAATATGACTTTTGTTGATTTTTTTTCTTTAGGATTTACTTTGAAACAACTCGGGAGACAATATCCATATTTGTTTTTAGGCTGTTTGACGAACCCGATGTATGGATAGGTTTTTGTCGGACAATAATATATATTCTTCTGTTCTGGATAGGTCATGTTTTGAATTTCTATGTAGTTTTTGATGGTTTTGAGTTTTGATTTATCCTCAAGAACTTTTGGTTGCTTTGTTTTCTGAACGAGAATTGCGTAGGCTTTGATTCCTTCTAATTCATAGTTGAAACGAACTGGATCAATTTTTTTAAGGTTTCGGACCGAAGTATCTTCCTCAATTTTGCCACTATATTGCTCTTTGTAGTATTCTAATACTTTTCCGATAATTTCCACGTAGAGGTTTAATTCGTCAAGATTCGCGAAATCAACAAATGAAAAAGACAGGAGAGATGTATTTTTGAAAACAATTTGCGACTTTGTTTCGCTGAACAGAACATAAAAACCACCGTGTCCAACTATTTCGGGATTATATTTGAAAAAGAACTCGATATTTTCACGCAGAAATTGAATTAATTTGTTAAACTTTCCGCCGAGGTTTATTGTTGTGTTAATATCTACCGAAACATTTGTTATTGTGGAATTCTGTTGGGTTATTGGGTTTATTTTATTGACGAATTTTGAAAATATAATTGTTTTGATGGAGTTTAGTTGCGGAATAATGTCGGAATTAATATCTTCCATTATGCCTTTGAGATATTTGTTAATCTCAACTCCTTTTTTAGGTCTCATGTAGATTGACATGGAGGAATTGCTGGAAATTGTTATGTTGATATATTTAAAAACGCTATTAAGTTTTATGTAGGAAATGAGAATGTTATTTTTTCCGAAAATATTTGTGCGCCCAAGAATCTCATCAACTTCATTTTTTTTCGGAATAAATATTTTGAATATGTTTTTGTCATCGAATTGACTTTTTATTCCGATGAGTGGAAATGTCTCGGTTGTATTGATGAGGCTGAATAACTGATTGAGTTCAATGACTGAATTATCGTATGATTTACTGAGAGGGACGACAAATTTATAAATAACCTGAACTGAGCGAAAATTAGTTGCCTGGATGACTTTTGTTTTTTCCGATTTGGAAATCTTAATTTCCTTCATAAATTGCTGGGCTGTGTCGGAATATAAACTAGTTTCTTCAAGTTGGGGAAATATTGACTGTTCGAAATTTGTTTCTTCGAGGTTGCGATAGAGTTGAATGCTATTAATCATCGGAAGAAATATGCTGAGATTATATTGATAAACGAGGGCGAACTCAGACGAGTCGCTAATTATATCATCACGAAGATAATTTTTAAGGAGGTTCGAATAATTCTCGAAGTATATTACATTTTCCGATTGGGAAATGCGGTTGAGTTGCGAAAAAAGTGTTTTGAAATTTGTTAGTTTGGAGTTTATTTTGTCATAGAACGGAAGATTAAATCTATTATTATTTCCGATGGATATTAATTTTTCCTCCGGAAGAAAACATAATGGCTCTGGTGTTTTTTTATTTTTCGTATAAAGATATTGGAGTTCAATTGGGCACTTTGAAAATCGGAAAATAATGTCCTGAATATCAATTGTGCGCGTAAAATTATGAATGTTATAATATTTGAAGAACTGAATTTGAGATTCTATTTTTGCCACGTTTTTTGTTTCACTGGCGAATCCGAGAAGTGCCTCCCATTTTTCTCCATATGTTTTAGATAGGAATGTGTTGAGGGATTTTGCCTCTTCTTTTGTTATGTGTTTTGTATAATTTAAGGTTGATAGCCCCGTCTTTTCAAGTTTCTTAAGTGCGTCTTTAACGTTCGAGGGCGTATTAGTCGGAAGTAAATAAATTATTTTTACAAGTTGATTTCTTGCTCCATTAAAATTATATTCGAAAATTCGTATCGGAATATAATCGTTAAGGCTGGTCATAATATTTTTTTATTTCTTTATAAAAGGAAAAAAAACATGGAAGATATCGACCAAGTTAAACTGGAGAAAATCCTAATAAATATTAGGGCAAAGTATTATGAAAACAGAAAAAAATATGGTATCAACTCTGATGATAGAGAATTTTATAACATTTGGCTTTATTATGTTCTCCGACAAGAACTGCCGAAAGTAATTGTGAAACTGTGCTGTGGAACTGGGCGATTCATGCTCGAAGAAAAAAAGGTTGTGCTTTTTGATTTGTGCTGGATTACGCTTTTCGATAAAGTTATTGATATTTTTACCGACTACGACGAGGTCGTGAAATATGAGCCAGTTATTTTCGGCGAGATTAAGGAAAGGGAAGATAAAACTGCCGACAATCTGAATTTATATGAAGTCGCGAAAGAGAGCGAAACCATTGTTTTCGGTAAAATCGGCGTTAGTAAGAATAAATTGCCTCAATTTAAAAAATATTTAAATAATTCCTTAACTAAAAATTACAAGAGACAACTCTTTCAGAAGGAATTAAATGAAATCATACCAGAAATTGCTGAAACAGATAAGACTATTGAAGTTAATCCCACAATCCCAGCCGAGCCAGAAATTATCTTATTCTAAAGTTTCGAAGGTGTGTGAAATTGATGTTGAGACGTTGGAGGTTCAAAAGAAATTAAATGAGGCGAAAGATAGAATAAATCCTCGGACTTTTTATAAAGTTGCTAATCGTTATGATTTTTCCGATGTTCTTAAATGGTATTTAATTGATAATGGAGTGCTGGATATTAAGCCGACGAACGGATACTTGAAGATGAATGAAATGCTTGGGTTATATGTTGGAGGCGTAGTTAGAGAGTTGCGAACTTTTCACATCGCGGAATTCCCGGGCGAATTCATTAAAGCGACGATTGCTTATTGTCGGAGAAAAAATATAAGTCTGGATTGGCATGGACAAAGTTTGATGCCCAGCGTGGATTCAACGGCGCTCAAGGAAGATGAATATCTCTTTGGCAAATTCAGAGACAGATGGTTAATGAGTAAGGAAATGGATGGAAACTTAATGAATCCAGAAGTATTGAAATGGTATAAGAAATATTTTTCCGACGAGAAAAGAAAGGTCGATCTAGCCACTGCTGACGGCGGTATGGATGTGTCGGGGAATTATAACGAGCAAGAACGAGCACATTTTAAATTATTCGCCGGAGAAATACATGTGGCACTTTCGGCACTGAAGGTTGGCGGGACTTTTATTCTGAAAATTTATCAGATTGTTTATCCTTTGACGGCGACTTATTGTATTTTACTTTCCGCCATATTTGATAGCGTGGAGATTCTGAAGCCAGAAACATCGCGATTCAGAAATGATGAGAAATATTTAATATGTAGAGGTTTGAAAGGGAGTATCGGAGATATTCATAACTTTTTCATGAAGATTGTGAGAGGCGTCAAAGAATATGATTGTTTTATTCCGAACTTTGATGTGTCTGAGAATATGGAAATTATTCGGAAATATGAAATTGAATTTATGAAAAATGAGGCTAAGAATATTAATTTTCTGATGGATATATCGGAAAAAAAAATCAAAACACCATTTGATAATGGTTTGGACATCGAGGAATATGTTAAGAAATTTTATTGAATTTTATATTTAATTTTTTTTTGTAAATATATAATAAAAATGGAAAAATATAATAATTATAGCAATACTTATTTCAATGGAGGAACATTTGGAAAAGACGGATTTAAAAATTTAGAAAAAATTAGTTCTGAAATTACAAAGAATGATTATAGACCAGTTAATCGTAGCGTTAAAGAAACAGTTTATACAGGAGAAAAAAATGGAGATAAATATGAACTTAGGTTTAGGAATGTTGATGGGCGTAAATATTATATGTCAAAAAAAATTTAGAAACGCTATTTTTTTTAAATCATAGTTTCTAGTTCTTCAAGCCACACAATAACTGGAATTTTGTCTTTTTCCAGAGTAATAATTGTTTCTTCGTCATCTAATTCGGTATATAAATCATTGAAGCTAAATCCAGTTCGTTCGATTACACTTTTATCATAACGCACTGAGAACATTTTAGATGTTTTTTGATATTTATAAATATAAACACGTTTTTCGATGTCATGACATAAATAACATTTCTGTGTTTTGATTGCGTTTTTGATAGTTTTTTCTTTAACCGAACGTTTTTTTTCTTTTTCTGAAATATCAATAAAATTTGACATAATTAATTATTTTTAATCATTTAACAAATAAAATCATTTTTTAAAAAAAAAATGTTTGTTGTTTTTTTTATAGCCTTTTCTGTTTCATTATGTCGCGCCTGACATTGACGAGATTGTCCCTGATTCCGCAATACCAATATTCAAGAATGGCAATGTATTTATCTGTTTGGTCTTTCTTGCGATTTCTTACCGATTCCGAGTCTTCCGGAAAAATAAAGAATATTCTCTGGATTGTAAAATATTTCATAACTGTGAAAGCGTTAATATCTTTGTCGGAAAGAATATCATAGAAAAGATTTTTGAATTTAGAATAAATTTTAGTATATTTTCCGATGTATTGTTCTGTGTCTGGTTTTCTTCCTTCTTTAAGGTCTTTTTTAACATCTTCCGACATATCGCTCATCATGATAAGTTTCTCATACTGTTTCTTTCCGAGTCTAATGTCTGTGGTTTGTTTTCCATCAACTTCGTTATGCTCAACTAGGAGTTTGTCTAGGTCTTCCTTATCATTGACCAGGTCATAAAATCCTATTAAGTTATCAATGTCATTCATATTACCGTCAATCCTATAAAGATATCCAAACTCATCTTCATCAAGGTCTAGGTAGGCATATTTTTTCATAAAATATTGGAGGGGCATCTTCGGAATGTTTTTAGCATTTTCCGCGATTTCATTAATCAGTTTAGTATATTTATCCGTTTCTTTCGGGATTTGACTATCAATTTTCTTGTCGCTCATGTTTGCGTAGTTGTTTTTAATATTCAAAAAAAAATTAAGTTTTCGGATTTATTTTTAATGCCCTTAGCAAGTACTTAATGCGGAGCAGTCGGTAAAGCCCGCGTAAGGGCTTAGTCCTCGGATCCAACAATTCCAGCATATACTTCTGACAGTTCTTTTGTTTCAATTGTATTGATGTCCGTTAGTTCGACGCCATCAGGAACTCTAACTGGCTGAACGAGACCGTCGGAAAAAACTGTAAAATCAGTTCCTTTCTGGAATGGGCTAAATACTGAATTGTATCCATCATCGTCAAGTCTAATTGACGCCGTAGAAAGATTGAAAGTGTCCTTCATGTTATCAACATTTAGTTTAATATCTCTTTCCGTATAGGAAATATCGGAACCATTAACGTTGGTTTTATATGTTTTAGAAATGTCTGAGTTTGGGAATTTGGAAAGGAAATCAACATATTCCGACGCCTTAGAATCATTAAGGGGTTTCTTCGCAGACATCTTTTTGGATCTCTTTGATCCGGATTTTGGTTTCTTTATTGATGAAATATTTTTTACTGGGTTCTTAGCAGTTAATTTTTTAGATTTTACTGACATCTTAATACCTTTTTAATAAGGAAAAAAATAATTTATATATCTTCCCGTCTAGATGTGTTAAAAAATGAATTTTGTTGAATTGAGAAATAAATTATGATGTTCGAAAAATTTTCTAAATGCGTAAAGTGTGAGAACAAAGTATGTGCGCTCGACGAATCTTTGTGTTGTCGTAATTGTATGAATGTCGTATCATATTTTGATGGGAATTTTATTGGGTTTAATTTTTACAAAGTCCTGACTAACTTAATTAATAACAAAGAAGAAATCGGAGAAAAATGTTCGGGATGTCAGAAAGATATTTTATTTTCCGACAAATTCGATATAATTAGAGTGAAAAAATCCTCAGTTAAGTGTTATCACTTGAATTGTTTTTCGGGAAATGAATCTATATTTGATAATTTCAAGATTTTCCGAAAATTCGTCAGAAAAAGTTATAAGATTAGAAATAAAGACTCAGAAGATGTGTTTAACTTTTTGGTTCGGAAAATAAACTCTTTCGAAAATAATTATGAAATGTATAAGTTTATCGATTCTGTTGTTTGCGAGAATCCGTGTGAGAGAAAATATGAGTTCTTTCTGGAATTATTTTGCGAAGTTTGGAAAAAATTTGATTTCAATTTTGATTCCGATAAAAACTCGTTGTGTAAAATTATTTCCGACAAATATTATGTATCATCCGAATACATCGTGGATCTTATAAACAAATATGTCGTGGAAAAAAATGTGGTTGCGTTTTGCGCAATTATGATGAGTGGGAGAATTAGTATAACATCTAAAAGTAAAGTTTTCAATCGCTTCTTTGAGTTGGTATTTTTCGGAAAAGATAAAATAGATAACCTTTCTGAGGACGAAACAAAAATTGTCATAAATTTAATTGAAAAGAAATGTCTTTACAGAAGTTTTTATGATCTAATTAATAAATATGGGATTAATGATATTTGTCTAGAAATTTTGAGTTCTCTGACGGATAATAATTATTCTTGGTATATATCAAATAAAATTGTCGAATATTTTTATGACAGGCAAAATTTGCGTAAATTTATCGACAACATACGATATCAAAACTTATTTATTAAGTTCGTTGATATATTTAATGCCGGAATTATATCGGAAGAAAAAATAAAAATAGGCAATACTGACAGAGTCGTCGAGAGAAAGGTTATTTCAGAGAATTATTACGCTATGATTTTTAGTTCTAAGATTTTGACGGATTATGTTTTTAATGAGACGATTAAAAATATACATCTGATTAATAATAATAAGTTGGGACAAATTGCTATGATACATTATTCCGACGACGTCATCAGCGATAGAATTGACTATAAAGTTCAAAACGTATTGATAAAGCGAAAAGTAGTTTTGCCGGAGGATATATTAATTCGCATAGATATTTCGAGGGTGTATTATAAATTTATAGTTAATTTAACTATGAAGAAAAAAGTATTATTTTCTGATAGTTTTCTTGGTCGTTTAAAAAATAAATACTGTTTTTACTCTTATGCCTATAAGGGAATATCTTATGATAATTTTTCCGAAGTAGGTTTCAAAAATTATTACGAGGAACTAAGGGCGAGGAAATTTAATGAGGTTATTGACATGATGGCGAATAATTATTACCTAGGAAAATTCGTTCTTAATAAAAACGCGGAAAGAGTTTTCAGAGAAATTATTCTAGAAAATATGTGGAAAAGTATTGATGTTAAAGATACTAAGCAACTTTTTGTAATTATTAAATTGGTTCCAGAATTACTAGTTATAGCTCCATTGGAGAACTACAAAAAAATAGCGTATCAATTAATGAATTCTAATTGGAAGGCTGAAACGTTCCCAGAAGTTATTGCCGAAGTTATCTATACATCAGATAATACAATTTGTTATTCCGACGAATATCCTTTCGGAGTATCTAATAAATTTAGGTCGGAAATAAAAAAAATAATGGAAGAAATGTGTGTTATGATTGATGACTTGAACGATATGGAACTGTAATGGAGGCTACGTTTCTATAACTTCTTCGATGCTTTCATTTTCGATGTATGTATTTTTTTTAAGTTTATCCATTGAAGAATCTACATAGAATTTATTTCCAGTATTAATTACTTCATCGATGTAGAAATATGATTCTATTCTGCCAGGTCGCAGAAATTTACCAATATATTTTGATTCTTTCGTGTTGGATTTGTCGAGTTCGAGTATTGTCTCATCATTTGTTGAGAAAATGAATATTGTGTTTCTACATTGAGAAAGGCTATCCATTGTTGTCGCAAGTGTGCTCGAATTGAATACGGCTCGGCGAAGATATTTAAACATTTGTGGCATTCCGGCGCTTATTTCGCGCATCTCAGTCTCAAAATCAGAGAACGAAAAAATTAGCGGTTTATTTTTTTTAGGAATAGTTTCGTTGTAAATGTCCATTATTGAAAACCCAGGAAGTGAAAGGGTCAATTGGTCGCATAGTGTTCCGCCATATTTTTTCGCGAGTAAGGATGCGATTGTTGTTTTGCCAGTTTTTGCCGGTCCGATGAGGAGCGTCGCTGAAAATCCATCTTTTTCGTATTTGTCGGAAATAAAATCTATTATTTTTTTCTGACTTTTTGTTGGAACTATGTTTTCATCATCTGAGAATGCGTTTTTACGAATGACTGTCCGGTTAAGACTAATCGTTATTTTAGAATATTTATTTATATCTGTTTTCTGACAATTTTCTAGGAGATATCTGTCTTTGTTCCTAATTAAAATTATCATTTGAGTAAAAAACTTATCGTCTGATTGATTTCTTTCGGAATAAATAAATCCATAACAAAAAGAGCAAATAAGGGGACCGTTAATTTCTCCGGAGTCTTTAAATGGTATAAATTTCCATTTTGATGATTTAATATTTGCCGATATTTGAAGCATAACTGGATTTGAGCCTTTTCTTCCTGATTCGACAATTACGCGAAAATATCCAAACGTTATCATCGAAATTAAATAACAAAGAACTTTTGAAAGTGTTTTGGCGAGAAAACCAATACTGTTAAAAAATAAAGTCCAACTATAATAATGAGAGTCAAGGATTAACATTGATTGTTTTCCGACAGACAAAGATTAATTCATTTTTAAAAAAAATGTAGGCTAATCGTATTTCTTCAATAGGTCGGAAAATAATATTGTTTTATCGAATATTGTTCCATAAATTTTAACTTTAATATTTTGAATTTCGTCTTTTTGTGAGGAAATTTTATACAATGGTATTAAAAATTTATTTGCTTGGTTTAATGTTCTAAAGCATAGTTCATCCGTCATTAGTTTTATAATTTCTTCACTATTATTATTTTTAATGGCTAATGTAGTAATCCATTTGGAAAAATCTTCTTCCGAAAATCTATTTATTTCAAAATTACCATCAAACTGAAGTTTATACTGAATTAAATAAGTCAAAGTTTCTACCGCATTTAAATATCTAAATTTATGACCAATTGTATTATAAGGAAAAAGAATTACTAGAGATTTTTCATTATCATTAAACGATTCATGATTAATTATTTCTTCAAACGAATTAAAATATCTACAACTTATTGTGTATGCCCAAAGTTTTAAATCCCTATTTCCACTAGCATTTGGAAAAGCATTTTTAACAGTAATATTAACATCATCTAAACTTTTGACATATTTAACAAATAAATTATCCAAAAACGGATCTCCAACCAAAAAGGACATTATAACTTTACTATGCTTGTAGATTAATTCATTTTTAAAAAAAACTAATATTCAAAATCGTTAAAATCCTCTTGAATTAGGGTTTCAAAATTCTTGATTTCATATAACTCAAACTTATTATCTGCGTTCAATAGGACCAATTTATTAATATCTACGGAATCTCCGATAAATTTAAGATTTTCTGTTATGTTTCCTATTTTGGTTATTAGGAATCGACAAAATCTATTTTCCTTAGATATATAAGATTTGTATAGATAATAATACTGTTATTTTTAGGTATTCCATCACCAGAAACGGATAAGATTTTTTTATTGTTTTTTGATAGGTCGGAAGAATTATAGGCTATCCCATTGATTATTATATTTTCTCCGTCAAGTTTGTAAATATTATTATTATATACTCCACAATTTTCATTCACACAAAAGAATTCAATAAAGTCATGGTCTTTATAAATAATTTTCTGACAATCTTTTTCTGTCAAAGGCATGACCACTAATCTATCGGAATATAAAATGTGAATACGGCTGGATTTTGACGAATTATCATATGTTCCGAGAATTCTTATTGGCTCCTCTGTTTCTGTGGTGTTAATGTCTATCTTAAGTGCCGGATTAAAAACTCCTTGTAGGAACATTGTTTTAATGTTGTTAGATAATGAAAATTGTTTTTTAAAAAAAATGTAAGGTCAATCATATTTCTTCAATAGGTCAGAAAATAATATTGATTTATTCTCGGTCTGAACTTTGATAATTAGAATTTCATCTTTCTTCGAAGAAATTTTATACAGTGGTATTAAAAAAGTGTTTGCTTGATCTAATGTTTTAAAACATGTTTCTTCTGCTATATATTTTATAATTTCTTCACTATTATTATTTTTAATGGCTAATATTGTAATCCATTTGGAAAAATCATCTTCCGAAAACCCATTTATTTCAAAATATTTGTTATAATACTGATATCTCCTTCTAAAAAATAGAATTAACGCATCTGTCGGATTTAAATATTCATATGTGTCTCTGTAATCAAAATATGGAGTAAGTAATACGAAAGATTTTTCGTTATCATTAAATGATTCGTGATTAATTATTTCTTCAAATGATTTGAAATATCCACAACTTATTGTAAATGCCCACAATTTTAAATTCTTAACTTGACTTTTTATGTGAAAATTATTTTTCACAAAAATATTAACGTCGTCCAAACTTTTAATGTATTTAGATAATACATTATCAACAAAAGAATCCCCATACATATCGGATAATATAATTTTGTTATGATTTTAAAGTAATTCATTTTTAAAAAAAATTTAAGGTCAATCATATTTCTTCAATAGGTCGGAAAATAATATTGTTTTATTTAATATTATTCCATATATTTTAACTTCTATACTTTGGATTTCATCTTTTTTCGAAGAAATATCATAAATTGGCATAAGGAAACTATTTGCTTGTTGCTCAGAATCGAAAACTATTTTGCCACAAGCATATTTTATTACTTCTACTTCATCATTGCTTTTTTTTGCTAATGTAAGAAGATTTCTTGATAAATATTCCTCTGATAAATAATCTTTAAGAAAATGTTTTCCAGAAAGATTATCTTGAAGGCTTTTAAACAACACAACAATAAATTCAATCGGATTATATTCCGGATAATATGTTAGTAATCCTTGACTTATATAAAAAGATACCACAAAAGATTTTTCGCTATCTTTAAAAGATTTATGATTTATTATTTCTTCGAACGATTTAAAATATCCACAACTCAGTGTATATGCCCATAATTTACATTCTTTTTCTTTTTCTTTATCAAGTTTCGGAAAAAATTTTGTAGAACTAATATTTACGTCATCTAAATTCTTAATGTATTTGGCAAACAAATCATCTATAAACGGTTCGCCATACATATAATATTTATAATTATAATAATTAGACATAAAAGACTTTTGAATATTATAAAAATAATTCATTTTTAAAAAAAAACTTTTTTTTCATATGTCGGAATAATATGTCTTGAAAAATTCCTTCATTTTTTTGCTATATGGAAAGGTCTTGGATGGTTTTGAAATATAATAAATTGGGTCTATTCCACTTCCCGTCCATAATTGTTTGTTATCTTTCTCTATTATTAATAATCCATTTTTTTCCGTCATAAAATTTAATTCACTTCCATTAAGATACATTTTACCAAAAAACTCACCGTCATTAGATATTTTTTCCGGAAATAATGTATATAATGAATGTTTTGATTCGGGATTGTAAATATGTTGTCCGACTAAAATCGCTAATGGTTTTCCTTTTACGAAATTTTTATCAGTCATTAACCTTATTTCCCCATAATGATTATGCTTGTATATTTTTGTATTTTCTTTAAACGATTTCTTATTAATTTTTTCAGCCAGTTCGGAAAATATTTTTAATTCATTTTTTTTCAGAGCCGATTTAATTAGAAACCATTCTCCTTTATTTCGGAAAATAATTATTACTCTCTTGTATTTTTCTGATATATCAATATTTATTTGATTAAATTCTGTTATTTTCTTAGTTATTTTAAGATTATTAAAATAAGGAACATAAATATTTTTTCCGATGGAAAGATTAAACAATTTAGTGTCTGTATCATAGGAGCACGTAATGACATCCTTTTTAGTTTTAGGTATTATCAGACTATAACTTATAATTAGTTCAAAATTTTTATCACCAGCGAGGTCAATTATCATTTTTAATAAGGAAAAACTTTGTTATATCAGCAAAATGATTGGCAAAAAAAATATAGTTTTATTTTCCGATAAAATCCACGCGGAGCAAGTGGCTTAAGCCGGCGCAACAGCTTAATACGCAGTGGTCGCGAGCCCACGGGGGCTCAGAAGAGGGAGTTAATGAAGGAATCAACATCGCGAAGACGTCTCTTTCTGGGAATAAATCCGAATATATAATCGTCATAAAGGAATTTTCCGAGAAGTTTCTTTTTCTCCTCAATTGAGAAGATTGTTTCTTCTGGCTCGAACATCTTTTTGAGTGAGTCCTCAAGTTTATTTCTTCCGAAAAGTGGCGGAATAATAATTCTGATACTGTCATGGTCTTCCGTGTTTTCGATTAGGAATTTGTAATAATCAATAGCAATCATTTTCTTGACATCCTCGAATGCGCGTTCGTATTTCTTGAAGTTTTTCAGTGCGAAAACTGTTGTGAGACTATTCTTTGCGTTGTCATACATGTTATAAAAAGCATCATATGCCTTTGATTTATCTTCTGTCGTTCTCGCGCGACGAATTTCTCTTACTGCTTTAATGACTTCATCAACCATTGGCTCTGAAGTTGTTGCGAAAAGTGCCACGTTGCTTCCGAGGTATGTGAAGTTCATCGATGCTTTGGGATATTTTCCGAGGTAAATATCTGACGACCTCCAGTCGGAAAGAAATTCTCTGGTAATTCCTTTATAACGAATCTCTGGGGCTGAGAATCCGAGGACTGAATAAACGAATGATTTGGGCTCGGCATAATATGGCACAAGTCTGGGAATATCGAGAAGATTTTCTTTATAAAGGAACCCCAGAAGGTCATTCGCGATTGTCATCCATCTGTCGTTGGGCTCAAATGTCAGGTTATAGTCATTGAATATATCTCCGACCATATCGCTGATAACGTCGTCATATAAACCTCTGCCAGACATTCCACCCTTTCTCGAGCGACGAACTCCTTGGCGCTCAAAATCTCTTTCTTTCTGAGATTCAATTGCGCTGGCAACAAGTTCAGAATTTTCTTCAAGCCAAAACTTGTCAAAAGAATTATCCATAACATAAACCGCTCCGTTGTCAGTGCTGGCAATTTGTGTTAGGACAACATCAGAAACATTAATTGTCTTTTTTGTTTGGTTAATTTCTTTGGCGATTAGAACGTGTCCATAAAGTTGTGTTCTAATTGTCATGACCTCCCTATCAATATTATTTTCAACACTATAATTTCCCATAGCAATATACTGTCCGACGAGTGCTGAACCTAGCCTTTCGTCTTTGGCGACGATTGTGGCAAGTTTTTTAAGTATCTTTTCCGATGGAACAATTAAAGTCCACATTTTTGTTTTGCCATCATCTCTAACCATGACCCTAGCCAACATTCCAAATTTACCCGTATCAATCAGAATATTTTCTAGGAGATAAAATCTTTCTTCATATTCCTTGTTATTTTTGCCTTTAGCGATAAAACTTCCTATTGTATTGCTCATTGTTAAATCCTTTTAATAATACAAAAAAAAGTTTTTTGTTTTAAGGCTTTCCAAATGCCTTTACTATAAGAAAAAAAATAAATGCTGATTTTGTCGGAAAATAAATTAGGTCCAACCGTATTTTGTGGGTATTTCGTGAATATTTTTCATAGTCTTTTCGTATAAATTGTCCAAATCATCAATGCTTATCATTGTGTCTGGATTATTAAAATATTTTTCTACCTCATCTTGTTTGACCATATCAATTCCGGCTGATACGTAATCATTAAGTGTCCATCTTAAATCACCAATAATATTTCCGACAGCAAATTTTTTTTCTTTGTCAAATTGAATTTCTCTAACGAAAGTAAAATCAATCAAGGCTACTTTATATTTAGATTTTCTGATTAGAATCTTCTTGGAGTCGATAAATATTTCGTCCGAAACTTCGCTGTCTCTTTTTGATACTAATATATTTCCGAAGTGAAGGTCATTGTGTGATGCGCCGACATATCTGTTGAGAACATAGAGGGACTGAAGAATGCCGAGAAGAATATCCAAGCAGTCGGTAAAAGTTGGTTCTGAATCCATAAACAAACTCATATCCATTTCATATCGTTCTTCGAAAGAAAGTTTCATCATATTTTTTATAAAATCAACATTATTGACATAAGTTAGCATCATGTCGGAGTCATAAGAACTAATTTCGGAAAAGAATTTATTCACTTTATTTTCAAAGTAGGGAAGTCCTGGAAGTAATCGCAAATTTTGTCCGGTGTATGGATTAAAAAACTTTGCGTTTTCAGAAATTTTTTTTAGATTATCCTTGCGCTTCTTAAACACTTCGTAGGCGCGATAATTTTCAATAAATTTGTCGTATGAAAACTTGAATTTTTCAATTGTTGTTTTGTTAAGTTTCGCCTCAATTTTTATCGGAGGAATTAATTTAATTTGTTTTAGGACTTTAACCACGTAGTCTGGACTGTCTCGCACAGCGTCCTCATATTTTTTTTCTATTTTGTTTCTTTCTGGGTCGATAAAAGTAGTTAAAAGTTCTAACTTAACGAACATACTATTTTTTTCCGACTCTTCTTTTGACAATATCCCCACTAGGAGAGGATGAGATGAGTTAAAAATAACAGCCCCAGCCTGTGCTTCCATTCCATATTGTCTTTCGGGAAATGATATTACACAATAAGGATTTCCGAGGTCATTTTCAAGATAGACCATTGAGATTTCTTTGCTCATTTGGTCTAGAATGAAGTTTTTCGCCTTATTGTTGGTTATTTCAATGATTTTATTAAGTATTTCTGACATTTTAAAAAAGTAAAAAAATATTAGTAAAAAGGTTAAATATTGATTTAGGTTAAAAAATGTTCCAGAGAAAAAATAATTTCGAGGAAATTTATTCTTATAACACAAATTTAGGAAATTTTGACGTTCAGGATTATCAAAATAAATTGAGAGATATTTGGTCGGATAATAATAGTTCTAATTCTAAAGGAACTCATTCAAGCAGTAATAGGTTTTACTAATTTATTTTCCGATGGATAAAAAAAAATATTTTTATGTTTGTTTAGGATGTTATTTTTTTTGTTTTAGACCTTTTTTTTATATTTTTTTCTGACTACCATACGCAGTAGTCGGTAAAGCCCGCGTTAGGGCTTAGTTGAAGTATGTCCTGGTAAGAACACCTGCTGCGTATCTAAGATACTGAAGTGTCATTGTAATGAGTGTGAATGTAAGATTTTGTGTGGAGGTATAAACTGTTGCGTTGAGTGTTGGGGTGACGGTGACTGGAAGAGATGTTGAGAAGTTGACGAATGATGTGGGCTGGAACTCTTCTGGGTAAAGGGAGAATGATTTACAGAAGATGAATTTGTTGAGGGGAACTCTGGTGTGAGCGTGAAGGGGGTCGAAGTAAGCGAAGTATTTCCATGCCTCATTGCTATAAAGGTTTCCAGAGAATTCAATCTTGATGCTATCGACGGGGCTGTTGAGGACATCAGTTGGGTCCGTCACTGGTGCGTAGAAGCTAACCCATCTATTGACTCCGGCAGCAACGTGTCTAACGTCCTGGAAAATCATATACATTTCTGTAACCTGGAATCCAAGTGTTGGTGTGACTGGTGTCTGGGCTGCCTGAATTGTCTGAGGATACTCAACTGTTATGTGGGCAAGTGAGAAAACTGTGTTCTGAGTATAAACCCTTCTGACGTTGTCCTCGACAATGACTTGCCTAATCTTACAGTCTCCGGTAAGAGTTGTTGAGATTGTTGTGTCAAGTCCTCCGTATGTTCCGACGGCGTTCTTGAAAATATACATCTGGTCAAAGTTCCTAATCTTGACGTTAATGGATGTTGAGGCTGTGGAAGCGATGGCGACAAGGGCGAGAGCCATCTTGGGGGAACGGCACCACCAGAACTTGAATTCGTGGGTAACCTTTTGTGCTGCGTGGTCAAGTTTGAAAGTCTGAAGTCCGTTGTATCCATATGTAATACCTCCCTCGGTATCAAGGTCAGTGTGTGTCAGGGCTGTTGTTACGATATCTCCTGGGGCTGTCTCAGTTGTGGGAATTGCTCCATACTCAGGGTTGGAAACTGAGGCTGGAAGAACAACAATGCTGTATCCGAGTGTGGTTGTTCCAGAAACTGTATCACGACCAACTTCTCCAACATCACCACCAGAAACTGCGTTATCATCAATGGAAAGACCGCTGATGAGTTTGAAGTCGGCAAGATTCATATACTGGTTATTGACTTCATCACCAATCCTTCTGATGAGAACGTTTTGCTGACCAATAATTTCATTGTAAGCCTGCTGGTGTCCTTCCTCAATGAAAAGTTCGCGATAAACCTTGGACCAAATCCATGTATATCTGGCGAGTTGCTGAGAAACGGCTGTTACGAATTCTGCGTATTCAACTGCGACATCTCCAACATCCTCAACCCATTTAACTTTCTGAGTTGCGTTGAGTGTCTTGAGTCTGGGAAGGTTAAGGTCGAGATAAGCAGAGATAACAAAATCAGGGCTTGCGTCAAGAGGAATCTTGAATGTGTTTCCCCATGCGACTTGTCCGTTGGGAATAATGATGGTATCAATAATAATCATCTTGTGAGTCCTGGAATACATGGCTGACAGAGGATTATAAACAAGGGACCTAAAGGTCTTAAAATCTCCAAAATTGGCTACATACATTGAACCATTCTCACGGGAGTATGGTGTAATATAATCATCATTTTCAATACTAATAGAGTTAATTAAATGTGCTGCGTTAGTAGTTGTCATTTCAACTGTTGAAGTCTTCTTCTTCTTTTACTAAACAAAAATAAAAATAAAAAAAACAAAAATCAAAATTCAAAATTCAAAACCCAAAAAAATAAAATTTTTTTCATATAAAATTTTTTTTTCAAATTTTAAATAGGAACGAAAACTACGATTTTCTTATCGTTTTAAGCAAAAAATAAAACATGAATATATTGTCGGAAATAAATGATACAATTATAACCAAACAAACAACTTCCAAGAAGGAAATGTTGAAAATAACTGAAACTATATTTAATAATTATGGAGAAATAAGATTAATCCTGGAACAAGGGAAAATTGATAAAGTATTCCAGTTAAATACATTATTTTTCCGATTTGACGAAGTCAAGAAGCCGGATAATAATCTTTGCCAATTCTGCGGAGGTTCTCAATTTGTTTTTGATGGAGATATTCTTCTTTGCCGAGGTTGCGGAAAAATAGGTCAGCATTATCACTATAAAATTAACTATAATGTTCCCACATCAAAATATACTGGAAATATCGGAGATAAATTAGGATATTCTTCAACGCAGATGTATAAATATAATAAGCCCAAACTTTTCATTAAATATATCAAGGTCCTTCGCGGGACCTGGCCCATCTCACTACCAGTTAGATATTTTTATCTTTTCCGAAATCATCTCGCGCAGAATAATATCAACGCGGATAAATTAACGGAGAAACAAATTGTGCGTATGATTAAAGTCGCCGAGGTTTATAAGTTCTACAAAAAATATATTCCAGCAATTTATTATGTTATGACGGGAAAATATTTTATTAATATCTCCGACGAACAACTGGACGAGATAGTAGCATTTTATTCTGACTTACTTGAAGTTAGTAATCGCGAGTTGAAAGAAAAGATGGCGCCGTGTAAGTTTATGATTCGGAAAATGATTAAATACCTTAAGATCGAAATAGACCTCAGCAAAATAGGCGCGGTTAAAGGAGTCAGTAATACAATAAAGATGGAAGCGAAATGGAATAGACTTATTTCAAAATACGAGGAAATGAAACAGAGCGGGGAAATTTGAAGGGGAATAGCACTTATTTAAAAGCGAATTTTTTTTCCGACAAAGTAAAAACAAAGGAAAATGTCTAACAAGGAAGAAATTATTAATAAATTAAGTAAAATTGAAGAGGAAAGGAAAATGCTTGAAGAAAGTCTTAAGAAAATTAAAGATATCGAATCAGAAACAAAGAGAAAAATTGAAGAAGAACAATATGTCCTAGATGCGTATAAATTTTGTTATTATATTATATCCTCTAATAAATATTCGGTAGATATGTTTAAGAGATATTTCGAAAAAGCCATGTCTATTAAAAATATGATTAATGAAAATATACCAATATCAGAAAATAAATCTATAATGTTTCTTCATGAAGTAATTAGGCATGGTTTTTATGGTTTAATTGGATATCTAATTGAAAAAGGTGCTGACGTTAATGCTGTTAATTCTGATGGATATACTCCTCTAATGATTTTCGGACTCTTTGGTGAAACTGATTCGGTTCGTTATTTACTGGGTTGTGATAAATTGTTTGATTGGAAAACGGATGATAAAGGAAATTATCATGAAGTATGTGTTGCCGAAAACAAAAACAAAGTCAATACGGAAATCAGAAAAGATGGAAAACCGGCACTTTATTTTGCTTCAATGAGGTGTGATGTAAAGCTCATTAGAATATTACATAAGATTGGCGCTAGAATGGTGGATATGTTTGATGAAGATAATGACTCATTTGTTATTGTATTTGTAAAAAATATGTATATTTTAAAAAAATCCTATTCAGAATTCACTAACCTAATAGAAAAACTTAGATATGATAATTTTAGATATGAACATTATATATATCTTAAAATCAACGCTAATGAAAAATATTCGGCGTTAGACTTAGTAGTAATGAACAAGGATTATGGACTTTTCGAATACATCAAAAAAACAGTTATTGACATCGATATTAAATACCCAAAATCAGTTGATTTTAGAATTATAGAAAGAGCAGAAAAAAAACTATTCGAAGAAACCATCAACTCATGTGGAAACTGACGAATTTTTAAAACTATTTTTTTTGTTTCAAATAATAAAAACTCTAAAAATGGATTATGTTAAGAAATTTGTTGGATATTATGATAAAAATCTAGTAGATGCTATTTTATCGGAAAATATAAGCGAAATTAAATCCTTTATTAGTAAAGGTTGCGATGTTAATATAATATATAATAATTTAACTCCGATAATGTATTCTTGTGTAGTTGGGAACGAAGAAATATTTAATATTCTAATGGATTCTGGGGCGAAAACATCTAAATGTAATTCAGAAAATATAACTCCACTAATGATTTCCTCGTCTCATAATAATAGTCTCGCGATAACTAAGCGCTTAATTAATATGAATAAAAAATCAGTAAATTATAAAGACCAAAAAGGAAATAATGCGCTTATTTATTCGACCATGGCAAAAGAAGACACAACTGAATCAATGAAACTTTTAATTGAAAATGGAGCACACATAAACAGCACGAACAGATTAGGTTTATCGTCGCTATCATATTCGGCAATGATGGGAGATATTGACAAATTAAATCTTCTGATAGATTCTGGAGCCGATGTTAATGACGGTGCCCTTATTTATGCCTGTATTTGGAATCGGAAAGAAATCGCAGAATATCTAATCAGCAACGGCGCCGATGTTAATATTTATGCCGATGATGAATCTGTCCTCGCTGGGGCTTGTCGGATGAAAAATGTTGAAATTGTTGAGATGCTACTGGAGAAAGGAGTTGATATGAACGATGACTATGCTCTTCGCTATGCCCTTAACAACATAGAGATTCTTGAACTACTTATCGGAAAAAATATTCAATTTAATTATTTCTTTGATGGTCCCCTTAAAATTACAACTCTTCAACTAATTAAAGACAGCAACAATAAAAAGATTTATCAATTACTTTCCGACTATAAAGATTCCGAGGATAAAACACTATCCGAATTAGTGGGCGGAAAAAAAATAAAATTTTACAGACCTAAAAATATTAATCTTATCCCATCTAATGACGATGAAGTAGTGGAGACCATACTAATTTAGAGAATAGTATTCTGTATGATAATCATATTTTTTAGTAATCTTATTTTCTCCCACAATTATTTCTGGAATATTTTTTCTTTTTGATTTATATTTTTTTTTGGATGGCGCCTTTCTTTTCCTTCTTTTATGAATTCTATCGACAGAAAATTCATCGTCTGTTTTTTTAATAATTACATCAAATAATTCTCCATGAACAACACAATAAATAGACACTGAATCGCACCAATCGCGAATATTCCAAACACATTTGCTCATGTTTAAATCAGGATATTTTATTTCGTGTAGATTTCCGCAATGAGAAAACATGATTTTGTCATCGAAATATAAAACGATATTTCTTCCATCCCTAATAACCTTAAAATCAATTATTTTTCCGATATTTTTTTCGGAGACATTTATTTCTTTATCAAATTTGTCATCCCTAGGTCTCCCAATATAAGTGTATTCATAACCATATGAAAGCATCATTTTTGTCAGAATAATAAATTAAATCAATTTTTTAAAATTATTTTTCTTAAAATAACAAACAATAGTAAAATGAACTTTATCAAAAAACTTGTTGGATTAAACAACGGAAAAGTAATTGACGCAATAAAAGATAGCAACATAAAATTACTAAAAACACTAATAGCCGAAGGAAATAGTATAACTTTTCTTTACAATGACTTAACTCCGATAATGTATGTTTGTAGAACTGGGGACGAAGAAATATTTGACATACTCATCGAAGCTGGCGCAAATGTCGAAAATAAAAATTCTGAGAAAATAACTCCATTAATGTTTGCTTGCTCGAATGGAAATTTGGAGATTGTTCGGAAAATTTTAAAGATAAGTAAAAAAAATGTTAATGACCTCTGTGAGAAATATTATCCGGCACTAATGTATGCGATAATGTCGGAAAAAAATGGATCTGAAATTATTGTTGAACTAATTAATGCTGGGGCTGATGTTAATATTACGAGTGGTTGGTCGTCCTCGTTGTCTTTGGCATGTATTCAAAACAAACATGACATCGTTAAAATTCTCGTAGAAAATGGAGCAGATATTAATAAAAGCGAATCATTACATTATGCTTGTATTTGGAACAATTTAGAATCGGTAAAATATCTAATCTCAAAGGGCGCGAATTTGTTTGTTAAAGATAATGTAATGGAGGAATCTTGTTTAGCGGGGGCTTGCCGGAGAGATAATGTTGAAGTAGTTAAGGAAATCGTCAAATATTATTCCGGAACAAAAGATTCTTGGGCAATTCAAAACTCATCAAATAATTATGAGATTTTAAAAATTCTTCTTGAGAATGGAATTTTGTTCGATGAATATTTCAGAGTTCAAAACAACGGACGTAATCCTTCTTTGAAAAATATTTTAGGCGATAATATTAAAGAACTATTCGAAAAATATAAATCTGATGAAAATACAAAATTATCTTCCGAAGAATACTTGGTGGATGAATTTGTGGAATCAGAAATCTTGGTAGAATTTTAAGAACAGCCTCCGAATAACCCCGTGGGTTCGCGACTTTGATAAAATATTTAAAAAATCTTACAACACTACTTAGGTTTTAAACCCATCAAATATTTAAGAAATGAATTTTTTTTAACTTCAGAAACAAAACACAATCGCACATGTTTCAACCAATTGAAAACATTATTCTTCCGACAAAATTTACGTGGGAAAGGGGTGGGTCTTATCCTCTGACAAATATTAAATATACAGATATCAAAGGCTTTACATTTTGTGCTTATATGCGTTCAATTACAACGGAAAAACAAAATATATTTGCTCCGAGAAAAGATTTTAAAGAAGAAAAAAAGAGTGTTTCAAAAATTAAAATTTATCTTCTCGACCAAGATACAGAAGAACTCAAGGTTCAATATGAAAAATTATGTAAATTAGTTAAGAAGGCTAAAGAGTTATATGATATGGATGAAGGGAATATGAATATAATAACTCTTAAAACAACAGAAAAAACCATCATCTATGGCGGAGAAATACCAGAAAATGAATACTTAAAAGACGACGACTTAATTCTATGTAAATTTTTCGTTAGTGGAATCCAGTGTCTGACATTCAAAGAAAAAAAATATGTAAAACCAATCATAGAAAAGATTGTTTTTATCCAAGTTAAATATGGTTGTCTGGAAGATGATTTTGAATGTATGGAACTATAAATCAATGTTCGAGACAATGACCAAATCAAAATGTTCTCGGTCTATTTCCTTATTCAATTCTTTTTGAGATTTATTATAAACTCGCATAAATGTTTCCAATACTTCTTTTCTGTCAAAACATTCATCAAAATCATATCGGAAAACTAATGAATCTCCCAACATATATTCAACAAATAAAGCAGAAAGATATCTATTTCTATCCATATCAAAATTGAAAAAATTAGTTCTCGCTAAACAATATTTAACTTCGTCATAATCAAGTTTTGAAAAAAGTGTCGCTAAATATTTTTTGCTGTATATCCCATTAGCAATAATCGGAAAATGTTTATTATTAAGACATACTTCGAAGAATAGGCATTTAATTTTTTTTAAATATTTTTCCCAATTAATATACTCAACCAATATCGGATATTTAGTTAGTAATTCATTTGCTTTTTTGACTCCTAACGGTTCTAGTCGTTCGGAAAAAATAATTTCGCATAGTTCTTCATATTTTTCCCTACTATTTAAGTTTTCATATATTTTAATTATCGTTTCCGACTGAATAATATTTCTAAGATTGTTATACTCTATAACTTTATCGATTAGGAAATTATAAAGTATGCTAATTGTATTATTATCGACATTTTTAAATTGACCAACAACATAATTAAAATTATTTAAATTATTTCCGAAAATTTTCGCATTAGTATTTCTAATTTCGGAAATAAATTCAATATCTATTTCTGAATCAAAAAAATCTTTCCATTTAAGTATTAGATATAAAGCAAATGAATTTTTCTCAAGAACATCATTGGGTAAATATATAACATCTTTAATATTTCCGATATATTCAAGAAAATAATTTATATCTTTGAACATTATTGTTTTCAATATGTTAAATAATGTTTCAATTAAAAAGTATCGCGTCTTAAAAAGTGAATTTTTTTTCCGACAAAGTAAAAAAGAAAAGAAATGTCTAACAAGGTTGATATTATTAAGAAAATTGAAGAAATTGAAATCGAAAGAAAGAGACTCGAAGAAAATCTAAAGAAACTCGAAGAAGAACAAAAAAAATATGAGGACGAAGAAAAGGCAAAGAATCTCTATGTCGCGTGTTATGCTATTCTAACGTCCAACTATTATCACTCTGAATTATTTAAAGAATATTTTGAAAAGGCAATGTCATTTAAGAATATGATTAACGAGAACATCAAAATATCGGAAAATAAATCTATCATGTTCCTTCACGAGGCAATTAAAATAGGATTTTCAACAATGGTGGATTATTTTATTAGTAAAGGAGCAGATGTTAATGCTATTAATTCCGATGGATACTCCCCGCTAATTCTTGCGATAGAATTAAACGTAAGTCAGTGTATTTTTGATTCATTATTCGGAGATAAATTGCGTTTGGTATATAATGAAAAGCTCGGAGAAAAAAATATTTGGATAAAATCTGTTCAAATTAAAAATAATAATGGAATTAATTTGGAATTCAGAAAAGATGGGAAAACAGCTCTTCATTACTCTGCGAAAATGGTATCGTATGCCTCTATTACAGTTTTACACCATCTTGGGGCAAATATGGATTCCGTTGATGAATCAACAGGAAAATCTTTCTTAGAAATTTATGTTGAAGAACTGCTCACTTATAAAAATGACGCTCTGTTTTCAAAACTTTATTTTAGTCTCAAAAATGATGGATACGATAAAGTAATTGAGAAATTATTTGAAAATTCATCAGGAGGAATGTATCTAATTGAACAAGTAGCAAACAAAGGAAATTGTGATGTTTTCAAAGGTATTAAAGATAAAATTACCGACACAGATTCATATGATAAATATAAATCTATCATTGATGGAGCTGAAGAAATTCTTATTGAAACAGTCAAAGAAGAAATGGTCAAAAGAATTAAGACGGAAAATGTTAGTAAGAATTGAGTTTCCTTAAAACAACAAGTAATACAATCAAAAGAATATAATCCTTTTGAGAATTCATATAAAAAATTAAATTCTCCGTCCCAGTGCTTACGCAGTAGTCGGTAAAGCCCGCGTAAGGGCTTAATTAAAAAGTATATTTTTTTTCCGATAAAGTTAAAAAGAAAAGAAATGGAAAAGAAGGGTAAAATACTTAACGAACTATATGAAATTAATATTCGGAAAGAAAAATTAGAACAAGAACTAAAGGAATTAGAGGCAAAAAATGTTAATGTAAAAAAACTAATCCCAATTCTAATGAGCAACTACTTATATTTTGACTTGTTCAAAAAATATTTTGAATTAACTTTTGGTAATAATATTTCTCTGGCAAATGAAACGTTTAATATTTCCGACAAAGTTTCAATAAAATTTCTTCACGAATCAATTAAAAGAAGTAATTATGAAGTCTATACATATCTGATAGATAAAGGCATCGATGTTAATTCTATTAATAACGAAGGATATAGTCCGCTGATGATGTTAGCCTTTTCTGGGTTTAGCGAAGTATATTATTTTACAAAACTAATCGGAGAAACGAGGTCGGAAAAAGATTATATTACTCGAGATATTTCAGATTTTAGTAAAATATCCTACAAGATTTCAAACAATAAAAAAGTAATCCTGGATTATAAAAAGGATGGATGCTCGGCTCTTCATTATTTCGCCACAAATGACAAAATCGTTTATATCGCAATGCTTCAAGCACTCGGATATAATCTAAAAGAAACTGACCCCAACGGAAATAATATTATGACTCTATATTATAAAAAAATGTGCGAATCAAAAATAAAAGGAAAATTATATCCATTCGGAAATATTGTATATATTGATACGTCAATTTTCGAACTTATTTGGAAAGAAAAGAATAATGAAGGTCAGACACCGCTAACCATCGTCGCGAAATATGGTAGAGGAGATATATTTAGGGAATTGTGTAATGCCTTAAGAAATATCCCAGAAGCCAAAAGCGCAATTGAAGAAGCCGAGAAGATTTTAATAGAATCTTACGAAAAGGAATTGTCGGAGAAATATTAAGTCCTTAAAAAGTGAATTTTTTTTCAGATAAAATTAAAAAGAAAGACAAATAAAAATCAATGTCCAACAAGGAAGAAATTATTAATAAATTAAGCAAAATTGAGGGGGAAAGGAAAATTCTAGAAGAAGAATTAAAAAAAGTCGAAAGCAACGATATAAACAAATGTTTCGCGATTATATTTTCAAAGAATTTTCATAGCTTAAGAATTTTTAAAAAATATTTTAACTCAAGTTTCATTAAGGATAATAAAGTTGATCTGGAATTACTAAATAAACCACATACATATGTCGACGAAAATAAATATTGTATTCTACATGAGGCAGTTAAAAATAACAAAGAAGATATTGTTCTTTTCTTGGTCAATAATGGAGCGGATCAAAATCTAATTAACCCTGAAGGATATACTCCTCTAATGTATTCTGCGATGTATAATTTTGATATAAAATGTAAAATCGCTATATACTTAACTGTTCAACCGAATACATTCGACAGAACTGTTTATGGTTCTTTATTTTATAAAGCTAGTATCGAAGGAAATTATTTGTTTTGTTTCGCCGGTCAAATTTCTCCTAAAATAACAGCCGACTTGGAAATTAAAAAAGATACAGTTTCAGCATTAATTCTTGCTTCTGTTCATCTTAACTTTAGTATGGTTTTTTACTTATGTAATATTGGAGCAAATATGCTTCTTGTTGCTCCTTCGAATGTAAAGTATAATTTTTTATCTCACATAATGGCTAGAATTACTCCAGACAAATTTGTTGAGGCAGAAATATTTTTAGTCGCATTATTTAATAGAAATAACAAAGAAATGCTTGAGTTATTCTTTGACACTAAAGATATTAATGGCAATACTGTTTTAGATAGTGTGAGATATGAAACCCTGCCTCTATATGTTAATTTAATTGAGAGAGTAAATTTTGATTCAAAAAAAGAAATTGTTGAAAAATGGGTAGAGGAAAGATTAACTACTCAAATTAAGAGAGATACACCAATGAAAATAAAAAAAAACTAGTTAATATCATCGATATATATTTGTTCGAAAACTGGGTCAGAAGATTTTAAAAGCGAATTTTTTTTCCGATAAAGTTAAAAAGAAAGACAAATAAAAATCAATGTCCAACAAGGAAGAAATTATTAATAAATTAAGCAAAATTGAAAACGATATGATTGAAAAAAATAAAAAAGAAGTAATTGATGAGGAAAGGAAAAAACTTAAAGAAAGTTTTGTGCGTCATAGAAAACAAAATGAGAAGTTAAAACTTAGAAGAATTGAAAATGAAGATAAAAAAAAACTGGAAATTGAATTGTTAAAAATAAAAGAGTTAGAAATAGAAATGAAAAAAATCGAAGATGAAAAAAGAGCACCTGATATGTATAAACATTGTTATGATATTTTAACTTCAGATAATTTTGATTTTAAATTGTTCAAACAAAATTTTGATATAGCAATGTCAATGAAAAATATGATTAATGAAAGTTTTGAATCAAAAAACGGAAAATCAATAATATTTCTACACGAATCAATTAATTATTCGAGAAACGAAGTGTCAAAATATTTAATAAGCAATGGGGCAAATATTAACTTAGTTAATCCAGAAGGTTATACGCCCTTAATGTTGTGCGCAATAAACAATAACAGTAATCTATTTTGTTATATCATTAATCCTATCGAAAACTTTTTCGAAACATATATTTCGACCCGAAGATTTAGTAGAGATTATAATCTTTATAAGTATGCGGAAAAAGTTAATTTGAAGATCGAAAAAGATGGAAAATCAGCAATTGATTTTGCTTCTGAAAATCTTAATATATACATGATTCGTATGATTCACGTATTACTTTATCAAAATATAGAATGCTACCAGGAATATAATGGTAGATTTTTATATATCTTTTTGGAAAATATGTATTCTAAAAAAAATAATAGCGATACTTTTAATTTATTAGTTAAATATTTATCCGACGATGCGAGTGTTAGTTATCTTTGTCAATATATTTATAGATATTTATTACATCCAAAAATGGGCGATGATAACCCAATAATAAAACTCCTTGTCAAGAACAATGCGTATAAAACATTAAATAACATAATGTTTCAATTAAATAACCAGACAGAAGAAATATATTATTTTGAAAAATTAGTTGAAGAAGCCGAAAAAGATTGAGTCCTTTAAAAATAGATTTTTTTTCCGATAAAGTAAAAAAGAAAGAAAATGTCCAACAAGGAAGAAATTATTAATAAATTAAGCAAAATTGAGGAGGAAAGGAAAAAACTTGAAGATGAATTAAAAAAAGTTGAGGATGAAGATATTGTCAAATCAAATGTTCTAAAGTGTATCAAGATAATTAATTCAAAAAATATTGATGACGAAGATTTGTTCGGAAAATACTTCAACATCGCATTTGATAAGGATGAAAAAATATTAGACAAATTTCATGATTATGAAAAACTTAATACATACACATACTATAATTTTCTTCTCGAAGCAATAAGTCATGGAAAACCAAACATAGTTCTATTTTTGATAAATAAAGGAGCAAATCCTAATATTACTAAAGGAAAATATCATCCAACTCCATTAATCAGTATTTGTATAATTAACCGCGACGAACAATGTCAAATGGCAACAATTTTAACGCATAAACCAAATACATTTAAACATTTAGGCGAAGTAAGGAGTGCGTATAGCACTAAAGTATTTGAAGATGGTTCGTTTGGAATAACTAATAATAAAAGACTTAATAAATCAGATGTAGATTTTGAAGCAACTGTAATATTACAAAAAACATCTGAAAAGTTTGAGGTTGATTCAACGGCATTACAATGGGCAATTGAGTGTAATAATTTCCCGATGATATTGTATCTTTGCGCTAATGGAGCAAATATGTATGTATATGACAGCAAAACATTTACAGAAAAAATGGTTAAATTTCTTTACGAACCAAGTTTTAAACCATACTTTAAACAACTTATTAAAATAAAAAATGAGGATATGTTCAATCTAATTTTTGAATCATTAGATTCTTTTTACGATGATAACGTTGATTATAAATTTGTTCGCCCTAATGTTGAAGTTTTTTATACGGTAATAAAAAATTATTTATTTATATCGTCGGAAGGAAATATATTTTATCCCCTAAATCCTAAAACAGAAGAATATAAAATAAAATTAGATGACTTTATCAATAAATATTTTGAAATAACTAATATCTGAAAAAATATTGCGGTTTATTTTTTTTAATCTAATTATATGCCACTTTTATAATCATAGTTATGTAAATAACGATGAAATCTTATGGGCATTTCATAATTTTCTCTGACAAATCCTACATTTTGCTCAAACTCAAGAGTTGGCACTGACTCCTTAATGATGCTATATGTTTTTCTAATTTTTCTCCTTAATTTTTTTTGTTCTTTATATTCTTTATTCCTTCTCATAACTCTGACTTTATTTAGTATTTAATTAATTTTCTGTTTTAAAAAAAAATGCTTATGAGAAAAATAGCAATATATGTTTTCCGAAACGATTTGCGAATCCACGATAACGAAACCTTCGCGACCACCATTAAAACTTACGATACAATCTATCCAGTATATGATGTCGGAAATATTAACTTCAAACAAATTCACCACGCAAATTTTATTATCGACGCGTTGGGCGACCTCAACGACTCCTTGGGAGGAAAATTAAGATTTATTTCCGACATATCCGCAAAGTCGGAAGAAATAATTTATGGTTCTGATACTTCTCTCTGGTCTGGAGCCTCGGGAAAGAATAAAAACGAGAAAGAACCAATTAAACCATACGTAAAATTCTCAGCCTATTTTGATTATTGTTTGGCAAACTTCGAGTTAAAACATATCTACAGGGCGCCGAACCTCAGCAAAATAAAATCATATCCCTATAAGTCAGTTAAACTCAGTCGGAAAAATATTAAATATGAAAGCACTCGCAGATTTATTGGCACGAGAGATGAATGTTTTAAAGTTCTCAAGCGGTTTTCCTTTAAAAAAAATAATAACTGTCTAAGTAATTACGAAGGAATCTGTAATTTGACGAAAAATGACCTTAAAAAACATGGCTCGTTCGTTGGGTCATATCTTTCTGTTGGGTTGGTGTCTCCGCGCGAACTTTACAATTATGTTCTCGCCGAGTTTGGCATAAAGTCCATTGAGTTTGAATACATTCAGCGAAGTTTAATTTGGCGAGAATTCTACAACAATCTTTCTAGTCAGAAACAACTCATAACAAATAAATGGAAGCCCAAAACTAATAGGAAAATAAGATTTTTTTCTCCGATATTTTCGGCACTCATCAAGAAACTGAAAGAAACTGGATTTCTAACTAATCGCGAGCGCCTATATATTTCGACCGTTATAATTCACGAACTCGGCGTGCCGTGGAAGGTCGGAGAAAAATTATTCACAAAATATCTTATAGATTATGATAAAGTTCTCAATATTGGGAACTGGCTATGGATATCGGGGCTTGAACCTTATTCACAGAAAGAGTTCAAGAGAATAAACCCCAAAGTCCAAGAGACTAAATATTTTTCCGATATTTAAAAGTATTGTGTTTTAGCACCGTGTTAAAAAGTATATTTTTTTTCCGATAAAGTAAAAACAAAGGAAATGTCGAACAAAAAAGAAATTATTATTAAACTAAATAAACTTAATAGTGAAAAAATAGAATTGGAGGAAGAACTAAAAAAATTTAATGAAAGGACCGATATAACAGGTGTAATTGAATTTAAAGTAAAATCGTTGAATGAAACAAAACAATATATTATTTTACCAGACAAGGATAATAAAATATCATTGACTGCTACTCATTTTGGCGAATATATTATTCCATACTTTTCTCCTGATTTTTGTCCGACAATAAATGAAGCTAGTTATGAAAAAAAATCGATAGAAATTATTGGAACACCTGACGGAATAAGAGGAACATGTTGTTATATATCTGACTTATCTCTTAATGAAGTTCATGAAGCATTTAAACAAAAATATTTAACAGACACAAAATTTTATCCCTGCTTTCATATGAGTAATATTTCTGAAATATCTTCCTATATTATGATAATTGATAAAGAAAATACTTATTGTATTGGTTGTGATTATGGTTGTGATTATGTTATTTCTGAAAACGAAAAAGAATTCACAATAAAAAAACAATTCAAAAACTTTCCAGATTATGAAAGAATAAATTATATTACAAAAACTAATCAAAATGGAATAATTATCAATATGTCAATCAAATCTGATATAAAATATCGTAATTTGAACTATTAAAAATATCTGGAACGATTTTTTTTTAAAAGCACTGCGTTCTGACGCAACTTTAAAAGTGTTTTTTTTTATTATCGGAAAAAAATGATTAAAACTAATATTTTCGGAGATAAGTTTTTATTTGAGAGGACCAAGGAAAGATATATAGATGCTAAAAATGATATTTATCCACCGCCGTTGATGACTAAAATACCGTCTCGCCAAGTTTTCAAATACGATAGACTATGGTTTGCCATCATATATTTTCAACTAGATAGAATTAGAGAATTAATTCGCGAGTGTCAAACAAAAGAATGTGATTTTTCTATTTTCGATAAGGATTATTATAAACTAAATGTTATTACTTTAATTTGTCAGACAAATCATCCAACAAATATGCCTTATCGTTATAACGTAGAGTTATTTGAGAGAGTTTTCATGACTACTCTAGAAAATATTCATCCGGATAATTTAAAAATTCTTATGGAAGATTTGTTTAATTCTCTTATTTTCGATAAACAACAAATTGCTGTTATTATTGAAAATTTAAATGACCGAGAATGGATGCTGATAGCTCTGTGGAATTATGGATTAAAATATAGGGATGAACACTTAGAACTAGTTGAAAATATTAAAATAAAATCTATTATGACAGAAAATATTGATAAACCATTTATCACAAGAGAGAGATATCTCCTGCTTAATCGAAAGTGTCCAATAACTCGCAGACAAATAAGAATGCCAGCCATTCTCAATGGGACAGTTTATGAATATTCGATAATTAAAGGTTATATCAGAAAAAATATTAATAATTTCAGAGACCCAATGACGAACATGAATATAAAGCCAGTCTTATACTTGCCGGAAAAAAATACATTCAAACATTTTTAAAACTATTTTTTTTATTCCCAATCCAATAAAATGTTTAATCAAGCAAATTCTATCGAAAATTACTATGACAGTTATGATGTCGAAGAAAAACTATTCGCAATAATAAGAGATGGAAAAAAAGAAATACAACCTGACGACGAGGAATTTATCTCATTATTTTCCGACCTTTACACAACAATTAAACATAAAGCCGATCCAACCCAATTCGGAAAATATATTCAAATAATCGCCGAAAATAATAGCGACCTCAATAAACTTTGGAATATTGAACGAATTTTCACAATTATTAACGACCCGGAATCTTTCCCACCAATTAAATGTTCTTACGAATATGTCGGAAAAATAAATACATTTTTTATCCGAAAATGGCAGTCAATAACGTTTGTTTATTTGATTATTCTTGTTGATGAATATGGATTATGGAAAAAAGATAATTTATTTTCAGACTTCCTCGAACTATTTGATGAGCCAAATTTAGAAAAATATAAAAATATTCCAATGATTGATTTTTTATCTCTTGATGATAATGGAGAACCAGGTAAAAAAAATGAAATCGCTCTTAAAAATTGTATTAAACTTTCCGAATTACTTTTCAAAAGTGGTGATGAGGCAAAAATGAAACTCGATAATTTTATTACGAGTCTGACCAATAAATATGAATTAAATAAAAAAAAATCCGTCAAGGAACAATATGACTCCCTAAATAATATTCCGACAATAACTCTTGAATATGAAGATTATTCGGTCGTTATTGAACCACCTAATTTTACCGAATTCTGCGAGATAATGAATTCGCCGATATCAATGCCGTTGTTAGTTTTTCTGAGGGAAAAGAATTAAAAACTATTTTTTTTCATTCAATAATTACTAAAACTAAAATAAAAATGCTTGGTGTCCATGTGTCTGGGACTTTTACGGATAAAAAATTTTATGAATCAATGCCGGAAGGTTATACGTTTCAATGTTTTCTGAATAATCCGCGCTCAAGTCATCCGCGAAAAAAAGATATCTCTAACGAATTAAAAGTAGTTAAAAAAATCATATCGGAAAAAAAATTAAATATGTTCAGTCATAGCCCATATCCAGTTATTCTTAGTAATATTTTAGACGAAAAACACAACTATATCCGTAAAATTATTGAGTCTGAACTTGAAATATTAAAAAAAATAAGAGGTAAAGGTTTAGTTGTCCATTTCGGAAGAAATATTGATGTTGAATCTCTTCAGGATTATGCCTATGTTCTTGATGATATTTCAGATATTATTTCCGACACAGACATTTCTATTCTTCTTGAAAACAATGTTGGCGGACCTTCATTCAAAATTATTTCCGATTTTTTCGCGAAATTATCCAAGCGTGCTAAAAAAAACATTAAACTTTGTCTTGACACTGCGCATGTTTGGGGTAATGGTGAAGACATAAGAACTAAGGAAAAAGCCAAGTCTTTTCTTAAATTTATATCCGACATTCCAATGGGTCTTTGCCATGCCAATATGCCAAAAGAATCATTCGGAAAAATAATTGACAGGCACGGCTCGATTAAAACTTCGCCAATGGATTTTGAAGTCATGAAAGTTTTTCTAAAACATTGTTATAAGAATAATATTCCGATGATTATTGAGAAGCCAACTCAGGGCGATATTGATGAATATACAAAATATTTAGATTCACTCAAAAAAACTTAGAAATTTAAAAATTATTTTTTTTAAACAAAGGATTAAAAAGCACTATGCAATCAAATGTCGTAAGATGCCATACTTGTGGGAGATTATTATTGCCGTTATATGAGAAATATAATAAACTTGTTAAAGAACAAGATACTTTTCCGAAATTAATTAGTAGCGTCTTTGAACCTGGAACGGAAATAATAGAACCTAAAAATGATGTGGTTAAAATGTTCGAAGAAAATAATGTTAAAGAATGTTGCCGAGCGCGAGTTCTTTCTGTCAATGACCTGGACAAACAAATGGTCAATTATTGAGCCCCCGAGGGCTCGCGTCTGCTCCGCATAAAGGCTTTTTTAAAGTCTTGAGAATCTCCGTCAGTTCGCGACAAAAGAGAACACGCACTGCGTAAGCAGTGTCAAAGAAAAATAAAAGCGATAATTTTGTTATTAAAAGTTGTTAAGAATCATTTTTTTTTATTGAATAATATAAATAAACAAACAATGTCGGTAAAACGAATATTTTGCCCAAAATGTTTCAACATCCTAACTGTTGCTGAAGGAGATGACGGAAAATATTATAATAAATGTAATAAGTGCCAATACGAACAAGAAATTATTTCCGACAGTATTTTGACAGTAGAGAAACAGATTGATTATGTAGATGGCGGAGACTTAAAGAACTTGAATTTATTTCCGATTTATAAGAAAGTCGCGATGGCTTGCCCAAATAAAGATTGTAATAATACTGAAATAAATGAATTTGTTGATAACTCAAAAAGAATTATGTTAGTGTGTGATAAATGCCTGAAGAAGTTCAAAGTTAAACCTAAAAATTAAATGGGTGATGACATTTTTTTCCGATAAAATAAAAACTAATCTAATGCGGAGCAGTCGGTAAAGCCCGCGTTAGGGCTTATTATGTCGGAAAAATATTAAAACTACATTGTGTCTGTAATTTCAAAGTTTTAACTCAACGTTATTTTTTTTTTGAGTTAGTAAAAGATAATACTATGGACGTTCCTAGAACAAAAATTGAAAAAGACCTTAAGAGAATTGAGGAGCAAGCATTAGAAAAAGACAGACGATTTGATGAAAAATTAATGGTTTCAAACTTGGTTACACCATTTGCGCTTAACCCATCTGCGAGAGATTATCTTGAATATCTTTTCAAAGATAAAGAAACCGTTAATAAAATTTTACAAACCAACTTCGCGCAACATATCGGACTTATTGGGCGCCAGCAATGCGAGGAAGGATTTGAATCTTATATTGATAAAACAACTGGACTTTATCAGTGAAGTTTAACTGATACAGTTAAACTTAACAGAGTTAATCAAGTATCAAACAGCAGTGAGCAATGGAAAAAGAAACTTTATGATACTGAAATAAGCAAATGTGATATGCTAAACAAATCTTTCCCCGGAAAATATGAAGTATTCATTAACAAATCCGGAGAAAGTATGTGCCAAATTGTCGCCAAGAATGGTTCTTCTGATTGCCCACCACCAGGAAATTCGGAACTAACTAAGAGAATTGTCCTCAGCGATGGAACTGCCATTTGTGTAAATCCAGCCCTTAAAAATATTGAGACACTTTTCGGAAAACCAATCGTTAAAACAACAATTGATGCCGACGATATCAAACGTATTCAGCAAATTGTTTCAATCATGGAAAATGTCGGAGAAATATATAACGACAACGTCGCAGAAATCCTCAACATTATTCACAAAGATAACACAATGAAGGCTCTCCGCGCTTTTGCCACAAAATCTAAAAATCCTCTAGCGAATAAGATTATGGCTAACATTGACGAAAATAATGGAATGACTTATCACGTTCTTCCTGGTATGTATGAGTTCCTCAAGGAATCTGATTTCTTTGGCAGAGTTTTCAACGTCAAGGACATGCTAAGATTTTACCATGGAACAGATGACATTAACGCCGAGATTGAGAAGATGACGAAACTTGATGGCTCTGGATATCTGGACGGATATAACAAAAAAAATCAAACCCCCAGCAAAATGCTTTACAGAAGAAACTGAGGCAGGTTTTCAACAAACTTTATTTTTTTTGCCCGATTTGATTTGTCGCGAGCCTAAGAACTAACGGAACAATAAAATACATTAACTCCACGATAAATTAGACAATAGTCAAACGAATTAGGTCTGTCAATATATTCAGGATATTTATTCCGATAAATATTTAGGACAAGTTCATAACTAAAATTTCTGAATAAAGTATCGTCATATGGAATTTCGGCTGTTTCCATTGTTTCAGGATTAAATATTATTATTTCTTTTGGTTTAATAATTTCAAATTCAAATAATTTTCGGATAATAAAACTATAAATAACCGCGAATAGTATATAAGGATGTCTAATATATGGATAAAATCTAATCAATAAGTCTGTGATTCTCATTTTTTCTAACAATATAGAAAAAAAAATTTAATTAAAAGTATTTTTTCTATTTGGAAAAGGAAAAATACAGTTATGTGGCAACATGTAGATATCCATAATTTGACAAAATATGAAAGGACAAAACTTATATCAATGGTCGCCGTATTTTTAATTGATACCGACACAATGAAAGAAGATAGAGACCCAATAGATGTAGCAACCGAATTAGTAGCCTCGGGAAATCTGCCCTTCAAATTCTTAATCAAACGGAACTAGGCGGAAATAAATTAGGGAGTCTTTCGATTAGACTTTTAACTTTTTTTTCAAGTTCTACAGGATTACTCCCAGTTTTTTTTCTCTCTCCTCTTTCGGAAGTTAATGATTTTCTGGAACGTGGGAGAGTCGTATAATATGATGAGACTGGTTTTTTTACCTTTGAAACTTTCCCTCTCTTCTTGCCACCTCCACCCAAACATCCGCAACCTCCCTCCAATCCACACCCACCTTTTATTTGAGACTTCATTGTTATTTCCAAATCGAACGGGTCAATCTTGACATCTTTATCGTCGGGATTAAATTTCTCGCCCCTATACTCAAACAAGAATTTTGAGTAGGCATTATTTTCATCGACTTTAAGTTTGAACATTTCCTGAAGATATTTGTAGTTATCATTCAGATAAGTTCTAAAATCTTTATCTTTTTCCGACGCTAGTTGATATTTAATCTCAATCGCCATTTTCTTCAGTCCAATCAGAAGATTATATAGTTCTTCTTCGTTCTGGATTTTTTTATTAACATCCTTTTCATTGACAACTTTTCCTTTCTCATCCTTCAATGGGACAAGTTTGCTGAAACCTTTTCCCTTCAGAAGGTCATAGTCCCCAACTTTGTTAAAGCCTTCATTTCCAATGTTGAACTCAATATTATCTCCGACGAATTTCTCATCTGACATTTTCATTAAGTGCTCAACATAGTTAGAAAGCATATTCGTTTTTGTTCTAATCTGGTCAATATTTCCTTTTTGAATGTCGGAAACAATATCAATATTAAGTTCATTGATAGAACTTTTCAGAGATTTAATCATGTTTAAAAGTTCGCTGGCTTTAATTATTTCCCTCATTTGCCCTTGGTTGAGTTTAGCATAAATTCCAGTTTTCTCTTTCTTATATTTATTTTCAACGTCTTTTCCTTTTTCATTATTTGATTCTCCATCACGAGCCAAGTCGCTTTCATATCTTTCTTCTGACATTTTCAATTAATGCTCTTTTACAAGAAAAAAAAATCCTTTTCGTCCCCACCTCCTATTACACCACTTTTTAGTCCTGTATAGTATTCAAAAGGTTTTCAATAAGACTAACCCTAGTCCTTGCCATGTCTCTCATAGATTTAATATAATCCCCACTATTAACAATTTTAATAGAAACAGCTAACTCATTTTTTACCGACTTAATTAGTTCCAGTAATTCGGACGCTTCGTTAATGTCATCCGTTTTTTCAATCAGTGCCTCTTTTAATTTTTTAACTTTCTCGTATGTTTGAAGCGGATTAATTTCCATTTAATTAGTATCTTTTAAAAAGCAAAAAAAATTATTCCGGTTAATAAAATGGGAATCAAAGACCTAGTAAAATATCTTTCCAAACCTAAAAAACATGTGCCCTACTTATCAACCCAGAGGAAAGAAATCCAAGACTTTAGATTTAAAAAACTCGGAATAGATATGAATCTATTATTTTTCCGATATATGACATCAAACTTCGATACTGGAAGAGCATTTTCCAACACAATTAGTTATTTAAACTTTCTGAAAAAAAATGATTTTGATTTATATCTCATTTTTGATGGACCAAACAAATTGCCGGAAAAAAATGATGAATGTAATGTTCGAATTAACCGTTCTATGGAAAGATATAACAAACTAAATGAATTAATTGAGGAAGCCAAAGACATCGACGATGAGAGCGACAACAACAAACTCATTAAGTTAAAATCTCTTGAGAAACAATTAAATAAAAAGGAAATCAAAGTAAAAATAAACAGGATGAAGAGACAACTAAATATTCCCGGACAAGTTGATTTTTTAATTCTTTACTGGCTCGTTAAAATACTGGGATTTAAAACATTAATCGCTTATGACGAGGGAGATATTCTTCTGGCATATTTGTATCGCATCGGAGAAATAAATTCAGTTCTTTCGCGCGACAGTGATTTTTTGGCACATGGTATTGAAATAATGATTATTGATATTCCCAATAGAGGTAATGAAGTTATTTATTACTCCTTAAAAGAAGTGCTCGCAAAGTTAAAGATGACGCAAGGTGAATTTAGAACCTTTTGTATTCTTTCTGGCTGTGATTATAGCAAACGACAAAGAGGATTCGGTTCAATTACTCTTCATAAACTATTTCTTTCCGATAAAAAAAATGAAATAGATATTCTCGTGAAGAAATCGGAAAAGTTTAATTTCTCAATGAAAAGGTTTTCCAATACTGACGGATATAATTTTAGTAAATTTAGAGAAACGCTGGATGAAGTTGTTTCTGAAGACGATTTAGAATTTATTTCCGAAGCAATCGATAATAACTATGATCCAGAAATCGCCGAAACTATTAAATCCCTTTTCTGAGAGCCGTAGCGCCGGCTTAAGTCACTTGCTCAGCATTAAACCCTAACGCGGACTCTTCTCCTTAGGTCGCGAACCGACGGCGGTTCTACCGACTACTTCGTATGGAAGTTTGTTATTTTTTTTGTTTAGTTTTTGCTTGGGAGTTCAACATATTGGTCTGTCAGGGCAATCTCGCAACTTCTAATTGCCTTAATTATTCCGACAAAAATTTCCGCGACCCTTTTGATATCCCCGCCACGAAACAATCGCACATATTTTGTGAAGTCAAAGTTTTCGGCACCATATTCGCCAACACTGGCAAGATATTTAGTTTGTTTAATAAGTATTTCGCAGGCGCTAATATAACCATAGCCCGAGTTTGAGTCGGAAATAAGTTTCTTATAACGGCTCACGCAAGGGCACCAAATCGTGAGTGGAGTCATTTTTTTTCCGAATGAAGTTATTCGCATTGTCTCATCAATTAATTGTTCGGAAATTAATTCTCCTTTAGCCTGAATGATATATTCTTCCGGAATAGGAATGATTAGATCCAATTCTCCGTTGTCAAGTTGTGCCTGAAACAATACTGGGCTGAGTCCGAGAATATATAGAAGAGCATGTGCCCAACTGCCCAGATTCTTAATGAGCGAACTTTGATAAACATTCGGAAGATTATCATATTCTCCTTTGGTGCCGACGACATAATAAGTTCCCTGCCCTCGTAGATTAGACATTCGCGATTTTGATTTAGTTTTAGATATGTAAAATTGGCGCTCAACTCCCTTTTGGTCGCGAGCCCACGAGGGCTCTACCTTGAAAGGATTATTAATGGTATTTGTTATTTTGATAGTATCGATAACCGCAGAAACGTTCGGAATAAAATATTTGCGTAGATTATGGCAAGTCAAAATAACTTTTGAATCGGATGTTTCGGAAAATAATTCACCGCCATATTTTTTCTGATATTCAGGAATCAACCTAGCCTCTTCGGAGTAAATAATTACTCTTCCGGTTGATTTATTAATAATTGTTTCGATGTCGTCTTCATCGATGAATTCTATAGCGGGGGCATTACCTTTGCCCAAATTTTTGATTTTGTATTTTTTTTCCGAAAAATATTTAATTAATTCGTCTCTTAACTCAGGTTCGCATACAGCAACTATCTTTATTGTCGGAAATAAATACTTAATCGCGAGCAGGAGTAAATTCATTTTCTGACCAATTATTTCCATATCGTCAATAATAATGAATTCGTAATTAAATTCTCCGACCTGAATTTGATAGAGGATTTTCGCGATGTTATCTTTTGTTATTGCTATTGTTTTGAGTTTTGTTTTTTTAATAATTTCTCTAATCCTGGTAGTCTTTCCAACTCCCTCCAGGAATAAAATGTCATAATCGTTAAACATTAAGTTTTAAAAAGTAAAATTTTTTTTATTATAATGTAAAAAACAGCAGTTTGACGATGTTATCAGGAAACTTTACATTTAAAGAAAAGGAATTTAGGCAGAAAAACATTTATATAATAGGGCTTGACGGAAATATTAGTGCTGGTAAATCAGTTGTTGGGGAGGCAATTAGAAACACATTTGATTCAGACTATTTTCATTTTCTGCCAGAAATAATTCCAAGCAAAGAAGAACTAGCAAAATTTTATGACGGAAATAAATCTAACGCACTTGAAATTCAAAAAGCATTTCAAACTACGCGATTTAATCAACTTAAAAATAAGATCGCAGAAATAGAATCATCAATTTATTCCGATAAAAAGCACGTTATACTTGTTGATAGAAGTATTTATGGCAATTTTTGTTTCGCACTTTCGCAATACTTCAAGGGTTCACTAACTTATGATAATTTTGAAAAGTTAAATCAGCAACTTCTCGAGTATGAAGCGACGAATATTTTTCCCGACTTATTTATCTATCTTAATGTTGATCCAAAATTATGTTTTGAGCGAAATATTAAAAGAGGAAGAGAATTTGAGAGAAATATTTCGTTGGAGTATTTGAGCGAAATTAAGCGGTCTCACGACATAGCATTTAAACTCGCTAATAGTAAAAATCGGAATGTATTAGTATTAACTTCCGACGAGGATGAAAATAATTTTGATGTATTTAAAAGTAAATTTTATATAGACATATACAAAGTTATTTCTGAAAAACTCAACACAAAGAATGAAAACTAAAACACAAAAACTTAAGAATTCTTTCATAGTTAATTATGTTATAGATATAAAAGACCGAGAAAAAGGTATTAAAACACTTTATTCCGCGATACATGAACTTTTTTCTTCTGTAAAATTTGAGAGACTCAACGTGCTCATTGAAAAATATAAGCGAGAAGACATCATTGATTTATCTGTGCTCATGGCTATTGACGTTGAATATGAATTAGTCCAGGCGTCAATTAAAAATATTGATACTATTCCGTCGCAAAAAAAAACTCTTTATTTTCTGAAGATTTACGAATTTTGTCGGAATATAATTATTAATGAAGATTTTGAAAAAGTTTTGACGAAAGATACGAATGAATATTTCATTAACATGATTTTTAACAATATGAATATTGAGGGAATTTGTAATATGAAACCATTTGAGCGAAACCCTGCGATTTCAAAACCAATCATCGAGGAAATTAATAAGTCAAACGAATTATATCGTAATCCTGCGATTAACGAATCTAGTATTTATAAGTGTAAGGCATGCGGTAGTAGAAAGATTGATATTTCCGAAAAACAAGTAAGAAGTATGGATGAGCCTTCAACTCTGTTCTTTCATTGCGCAGGATGTAATGCTAAGTGGAGTGTCAATAACTAAGCCCTAACGCGGGCTTTACCGACTACTGCGTATAAAGGCTTTAGAAAAGCCCTGACGAAAAATAATAGTTATTTTTTTTTGTCGGAAAAAAAATTATTTGGTTATGTCAGAGATATTTAACTATGTTTTCAATGTTCGTCTTATTCATTTTTATTTTTTTTAACGATTCAATAGTTTTATCTTTATCGGATTTCAGAAGATTAGAAAGATTAATAACTGTTCCGAAAGTTTCCTGTAGGTCCTTTGCTTTTTTTGGTCCGATACTATTAATATTGAGAAAGCAGGATAAGGCATAAGTCTCGACGGTATTATAAGATTGTTTCTTTTTTGTTTTTGACATATTATATTCAATAAGTTTTTCAACACCTTCGCCGGAAATATTCTCTTTATTTGATTTAGTAAAAATGGCGTCAATAATTTTTGCCGTTCCTTCAATGTTTGGCGACATTATTATTCCGAAATCGTATTTGATAGTCATGCTCGAAATGACTCCATACCATTTTTCTTCTCCAAAATATTTTTCCGGACTTCCTCTGCCTTTTGCTTCGAAGAGATAGTAAATCGACACTGGAATTTCGGAATTCTTTCGGAAATCATATAGACGCGAAATTTGATTGTGATATCTTCCTTCTTTTTGTGAAGATTCTAAATCGTCATATCTTTTCCTTTCAATTATAATGATTCGGTCGGAAGAATATAGTTCAATGTCGCCGATGTCAAGGGTCTCATCTCCTTTGAATGGGCTTTTAATATGTTCTTTAAGTTCTCGTTCTTTCTCATCAATTTTAAGTGAATACATGGTTTTATTATATATATCGGAAAAAAAATATTAATGATGGGTTTTAAAAATTGATTCTTTTTTTTTAAGTTAGAAAAACATCTATGATACTGATTTTTGTGTTAATTGCTGGCTGTCTCTCGGAGGTTAAAGAATATTACTCTGAACAAAAATATTATGACAAAAGTGAAACAGAAATAATTTGGAATTATATTTCCAAAAACTTTAATAATGCTATTTTCGCACAATATACTTACGGTGAAAATGATTATTATATTGAAAAATCTTATTATATTCGCAGGCTTTTCAGTGATATTCCATATAAAGAAACTCTTTATGTTGAAGACGACATATCGGTAAATAGTTATTCAACCAACGACTCAGTTGAACGTGAAAAATTTAAAAATTTAACAAGCGATTCTAAGTTAGATATTGACAAAGGAATTATTTTCATTTTCAATAAGACAGAAATGATTATTTTAGTTGAGCAATATCACATTTTCGACAAAATTAATTTTTATATTCTCAAGAGTAGAAACATTGACATCATTGAAGCAAAAAAAATAATGAAAAAATTTCAGGACGAAAATATAGAACCATTATTTAAAGATTTTGGATGTCGTTCTGAGATAAAAGAATATGCTTTCGTTAAAAAATATTTAAACAATAATGAAGCAAAAAATATGATTAAATATATTTCCGATAAATTTAATCCGACCATTTCTAGACAAACATCTTATGACTCAGATGGAAAATACTTAGTCAATAGCAGAACTAACCCAGAAGAAAAAATTAAAAAACTTTTCATCATTATCGATGTTGATGGAAAAAAACAATATAGACGAGAAAAAACTACGCCTTGTTTATGGATGGATGAAACTTTATATCGATATTTTGAAATCGAACATTCAGAGTCAATGACATTTTCATATAAAGGAGATATTATGAATGTTGTTATAACGAAAAAATCATACGTTAAAGATACTACTATTATAGAGTTCAAAACCGAATATAATAAAAAAATATTTGAAAGAGAGATATTTTATCAATTATTTGAAAAGACTATTGATAATTTAACATCAGAAGCAAAAAATTACTCACCCAAATCAGAATTATAACTTAAAAAAAATATTTTTTTTCGATTAAAATCTACACGACGTTTTCGTCAAGGCTTTAAAAAAGCCTTCATACGCAGTAGCCGGTAAAGCCCGCGTTAGGGCTTAAAGTAGGTCGTATTTCTTCCGAATGTATATTCCTGTGGCTACGGTTAAAAACCCTGACGCTATGACCGTCCAGAGCGGAATTCCATATCTATTAAATTTATTTGTTTTTTTTGTTTGTAATTCGGCAGAAATCATCAGAATAAGATATAAAATTATTATCAGAATAACTGTTATTAAACTTATTTTTAATAATGTTTTCGGAAGTAATACTTCATCAAATGTTTCTTTTAAATAGTTCTTAGACTGAACATAAATAATTTGTGGCTGAGGAAGAACTTGTTGTTCCATTTTTTTAAATACTAAAAAAAACTATTAACAAGTTTTAACTATCAACTAAATCAATAAGCAATTTTTTGAACGATAAAATTTAATTTTTAATTTTAAAATTCTTTGGTATAAGAGTATTTTTATCTAATGAAACATTAGATTTTTTAAGTTCTTTTTTTATATTTTTGGGTTTAATTGATGCTGTTATGGATGCTGACATATATTCTCCATCTTTAACTATACATTTTCTTCTATGTATTTTTGTTCTAATTCTCATTTCTTGCTCACAAATAAACTTTGGGGTTCCTAAATCACATATATCCTCAAATAAATGATACAAACCAAAATTAGAAATTTGAATATAACTACAACCTTTAAGAAAATATAAATTATTTATTGTATCATTAGGCACATCAAAATACATATCCTTGAACGATTTATCGTTTTTTTTAATATTTTTCCAACTCTCATGTTTAATGTTTTTTGTTAAAAATGGAGGTATTTTTCCGTTAAATAGTTCTTTACCTATTAGTAATGAGTTAAAAACTATTTTTATTTTGTCAGAAGATTTAGTTTTTTTATTAGATTTCCACACATTATTTTCTTTAATAATAGACATTTGAGACCAATCAGGAGAATGTCCCACTTTAACTTCTATCCCAACAGAAATATCTTCATACTTACATTTTATATCTATATCATTTGATGTTCCAGTTATTGTTTCCTGTTCTGAAAATGGTTTATTTTCACCATAATAAATTTTTTTACATATATCTAATACTTCACTTTCATATTTTTTTCCACTAACTGAACACAGTTTTCCCTTCATTGACAACTATTATTTTTTTATTTGTAATAATTAAAAACTATTTTTTAATTTATAATAACTAATCAAATGAAATCTCCTTTAAGATATCCTGGCGGAAAAACAAGAGCAATAAAAATTATAGAAAAAAAATTGTCGGAAAGAACTAATTTGTCGCAATATAATTCACTCGTATCCCCATTTTTCGGTGGAGGTTCTGTTGAACTTTATTTGAGTCAGAAATATGATTATGATGTATCAGCGAATGATAAATATATGGCACTGATATCTTTTTGGAATTCAATCAAAACTAATCCAATATCCTTCGTTGAAAGAGTTAAAAATAATCTTCCAATCGGTAAAGAAAAGTTTAATTCATTTGTTTCCGACTTAAATAGTGGTAAAAATGTTGATTTAAGTTTTTATATAATTAATCGTTGTTCTTTTAGTGGGACATCCGAATCCGGAGGATTTTCAAAAGAAGCGTCGGAAAAAAGATTAACATCCTCAATAATCAAAAAAATATTAGATATTAAATTAGAAAAAATAACTTTTAGTAATTCTGATTTTTCAGACTTCATCGGAGGTGTAAAATTTGACGATAAAACACTAATGTTTCTTGATCCGCCATATTTTATAGAGTCAAAACTGTATGGTAAAAAAGGAAATCTTCAAACAAATTTTAATCATAAAAAGTTATATGAAATTTTATCCGACAAAAAAAACTGGATTCTTTGTTATAACGACTGTGAATATATCAGAAAATTATATTCCGATTTTGAAATAGAAACTCTTTCCTGGTCGTATTCTATGAATAAATCAAAAAAATCATCGGAAATAATAATTACAAATTTTAGTGAGAAAAATATCTAACTGTTATTTTCGGAAGTAAAAAAACCTATAATTCATCATATCGCCGTCATTAACGACAATGTTCTCTAATTCCTCGAACGTTTTGCCTTCTAGTCGTTTGTTAATAAAGTAAAGCGAATAAATACCACAAACTGCGCTAGTGTCTCCTTGTCTTTTTTTTGAAAATGTTTTAGTTTCTAATTCTTTAAATACGTCGCTGAGTTCTTTGTTGTAATTGACTAATTCTTTTAACATTTTCCGACCGAATGAATCGTAGTATTCAAATGTGGTTTTTTTTCTGGTAGGGTCGGAAAAGTCAAGCAAGACAGCAATCCAGTGAATTCCTGATCCTGGAACGTGGTCGGTATTAAAAATAAATCCAACCTTATTAAATTTCTTAGAGAGACTAAGAATACTTCCTGGTCTATATTCAGGAATCATTTTAGGAGCTTCAATATACCAAGTTTTTAACGGAAAGAAATTCTTATATTTTTTCTGAAATTGTTTCATAAGAATATCTACTTCAAAATTAGTGAGGGGCCAGTCATCGGGCGCCGAACTGGGCTTTATAGGGGCGAGCCTTGATTTGAGAAGGTCGGAAAAAGTTTTATCAACTTTTGGGTTTTTTTCAAATGTATCAACAATATATAACTCCGGATTGGTCGCGGACCAACTAGGGTCTAAGTTTTCTGTTAGGATATCAAACAATTCTTTTTTTTTCTGTTCCTCGCTGAATTTTTTTCCCATATAGCCAAGTATTTTCTTAATATCACTTTTTTTAAAACACGATATATTAGCGTCCTTCCTATCAAAGGCACATATTTTTAAATTCATCGGTTCTTAATTTAAAAAATACAAACTTTTTTTTTTATCTTTCTAAAAGATTTGTAATGTTTGACGTAAAGAAATTCGCATTATCAAACAATAACTTACTTGAGGAGATTAACTCAAAGTCAAATTCAGTTATATTTAAACTTTCCGATAAATTAGAGAAAATTAACAAATTAGCATATGGTCTATTTATGAATCAGGGTAAATTGGCAAGTTTCGCTGGAAACTTATCAAACAACTTGTCGGCATATGACCTTTCTCAATATGTTGATTTACTAAATAAGGAGACGCAAAACAAAAACACCGTTGATGGGATGAAAGAGTTTTTCTTCTGTACGCAAGAGATTCTCAAAAATATTAAGAACTATTATGATGTTGTTTCCGCCATTGAGCTTTACAAGGATGTTTCAACAAAGAACAACGGAATAACATCTCTTCTTGACAAGTATATCAAGATTAAAAACCTCATTATTGAAAACGACAAATACATTTCTCTGAAATTTACCTACAATTTTGTTAAGAAAGAACTCTACAAATCACTCGGCGAGTTTGAAAAGCAGGTTAGGCTTCTCACCAGCAAAAACTCTGGGATAACTTCTATTGTTCATGCTATTCTTAAGGTTGATGGAATGGATATGACCAAAGAGAAAGACAGAATGAGACAGATTCTTTCATTCATCGCTCAAGTTAATGACTCACTTGAAAAAGCAGTCGCAGAACTTGGAGTTAATGACATCGCCAGAGAAGGAATTCTTCTTCTTGATAACGTTATCAAAACATACGAATACGCACAACTCAAGTTTGACCCAACTTTCGTAGGTTCTTTCGACGCCATTGTTGATCTTGATGACCTCCACAAAAAATATAATAACATCATGTTTGCCCTGAAGAGCGAGGAAGAAAACCTTAACAGAAAAGAAGCGTTTGTCAAGGATACAGAGAAAACAAACCAAATGGCAAAGGTTTCAAACTTCATTAACAGACATCTCGCTAACTCAAAGTTTGAAAACAAGGCAATTCAACTTGTTGATGTCGGAAATCAAATTCTCAGGACAAAGGAGACAATCATTAATGACGGAAATATGGTTTCCACCTGCGCAATCGGAGATATTAAACTCATGGAGAAATGTTTGGACGACAAGAAGAGACTGGACAGGCTCTCAATTTCAGAATTGACTAATCTTTCCGACTATCTCGTCAAGAAACAGGCTTTCTCATCCAATAAGGAATACTACACCGCAATTATTCTCAAGATTCAGCAATACCTCAAAGAAATCGCAGAAAACAAATCATTCAAGATGGCTAAACTCCAAACAAAGATTGGCGATTCAACAGTTAAGGATTTGAACAAGAAAATGGATTTACTCCAAGACAAAATCAACAACACAAAGAAAGAACTTGATAAAGCAATGTCTAAATACAACAAGACCAGCACAAAACTCGTCGGAGATGTTAGTATCGGCGATATAGAAAGTTCAGTTTCAATTAAGGAAGCAAAGAAGATAACAAAGGATGACATGAAAAATCTCATCGGAAACACACTCAACTCATATACGAATACACAAGTTAAAGAAGTTATCGGAAAGAAAGATGTTCCTAACTACGACCAAGGAGATTATAACAAACTGAAGGGAAACTACAAGAATGATTTCGAATTCACAGATGTCGTCAAAAAATACATGACAATTGATGGAAATGGAATGAAGGGAGGCGAGATTGAAGGTTCTGTCCCAACGTCAGACAAAGCACTTTTCCAACAATTATCAGAATCATTTAAAGATATTGATGAAATCCACCACAAAAGTTCAGTCATAACTGATTTAATCAATGACTCATACAAAGAAAAACTCTACAAAATTTCTTCCAATAGAAACATCAGCAAGAGTGAAAAACTTGAGCAACTTAGAAACCTTAGAATAGGAGTTGATAAAATGACTAAAGACATCAAGAATGGAGTTTATATGACTTTGATTCAGGACTTTAATGAGAAAAAACAAAATGTCGAAGTAAAAACAATGCTTTTAACATATATTTCTCAAATTAGCAGTTTCATTGAAGCCTCAAATATCTTAATGTATAACATAACAAAGAATCTCATGATTAAACTTTTCATCAACATTAAAATCACGCCACAATATCTGTTCGGAGATAAATTTATTCAAAATTATTTCGGTTTGATTGAAGCAAAAGAGTGGCTGACAAGATATTATTACGCTTATATTTCTAGGTCAGAAACAGACACAGATTTGGAAAAGCAAAAAGTACAAGATCTTCTGGCAAAGTGTATCGTAGCGATGGATAGGCGGGAATACGTCTTGGTCAATGAAGGAACCAAAGAATCACAACTTCTTAAAAATAAAGTAGAGTCTAAAACTTCAAACCCAGAATATGAAATCTATGCCGGTGCCAGACTCACATTAATTAGGGAAATGATTCTTGAGAGAACAGCTCCAACAGCATTTTATGATATTGTTCAGCAATCTTTTACAAAACCATCAAGCATCAACAGAATCGGAGGGAAATTCTACTTCAACCACATAACAGAGGATGTTCCAACCATCGAAGTCCCAAAATCCAAAGTTTCTGGAAATGTCAATACTTTCAATGGATTTACTCAGACAATGATGAATCTACTTGAGGCAAATAATGTTCTGAGTAATTTCGCCCTATCAATGTTCAAAGGAATACAAGATAAGGAAACCCCTAACTGGCTTTATGCTTATCCAACAATCGGAAAATATCCTCCTAAACTCATAAATATGACTGACGTAGGAGGTCAAATCGACAATAAGTCAATTGACCAACTAACAGAATGGACCAATACAAAAATGAAATACTACACACTCAAGACAGAAATTGAGGCAAACGAGACTTTCCTCGACTCTCATATTAAAATTGTTTCCGACATTCTCACGATTATTAAATACGTTATGATAATTGAGCCAGGAAATACAACCAAAGCAGAATATCCTAAATATAAGTCCGAGTATCCAGAAAGTTCCACATTCGCTTATCAAATATCACAAAAGAAAGAGGAAATCCCCTATGAGGAAGTAAAACCAACAGAAGAAAAAACAACTGGATTTAATCAAACAAATACACCAATTACCCAAAAACAAATGGAAGAGATTGCCAAAACATTTGAAGAACCGAAACCAAAAGAAGAGGTTGCCAAAACATTTGAAGAACCGAAACCAAAAGAAGAGGAACAAAAACAAGTAGTGGCAGTCAAACAACCATTTAACCAAGCACCAGTAGAAGAAAAAGCAAGCATGGATACTGTTAATTTAGGCGACCTGTTTAACTAAATATTATTACAATTTAAAAGTATTTTTTTTTATTAGTATATAAAAAAACCAAACCAAACCAAAACAGAGTGGAAAGAAATGGAGTTCAATGTGGGCGTTCAGGGAAAACTTACAGCATCAGTCAAAACGTTTAATATATCAACAGTCAAAGAAATTTTGCGAGGAAAAACAAAGAAAATCAAAGATTATTCGCTATCACTATTAGAGCCAAAAAAGAAAAAAAAAGCATTCTATAATCAAATAACAATTCAGGTTAAGGACCACAATTTATCGGAAAATAAATCCAAGAAACCTTACAAAGTTAAAATATTCAGAAAATTTAGTTTTCAGATACCAGGATTAAAAAATAAGGACCTATGTAATGATATTATCGGAGTAGTTATAACTTATTTTAATAGTTTCGCAGACTTAGAGTTTAAAATAAATAGCGATTTTACATTTAAAATAAATATGGCGAACACACAAATAGAAACTCATAGAGAAATAGACTTGTATGAACTTTATAAATTTATTGTAAATACAGGAAAAATTAAACCATTGAATGTTATTTTCCGACCACCATTTTCAAACTCTCTTCTCATATACAGTAATTTTATTAAATCTTCCGACCTAGCCGATATGATTGTGTCAAAGAAAGATATAATTCAAATAACAATTCTTATTCATCATTCCGGAATAATATCATTCCATGGAAGTTGTGTCGGAGAAATTAAAATAAAAACTACCAACCTCATAAACTCAATACTCAAGGATTTTGACAGCAATATTAGGAGAACATACAAAATAAAAGAATTAAAAAAAATATAGCGTTTTTTTCATACCAGAACCAATATACATATTATTCCGATAATTCCCAGCAAGGCAAAAATCCTGTATCTATTTTGATTTTCTAAATCTTTTGTTTGTTTATAAATCATATAACTAACTAAAAGTGTAAATATTCCGATTATTAACGCCTTATAAATTTCAGGAATTACAAATTCCTCTTTTTTTTCAATAACTGCTTCGCCCTCAACAACGGGCAATTCCATATTTATTTCCGATATTTTTTTTGGTTCAGGTAAGATTATTATTTTTATTTCTTTTGATGGTTCAAACGCTGACATGTTCGGTTTTTATTTTCATAATAAAAAAAACTTAACTTAAATTTATTTTTATTATCCTTAAATCAAAACAAAGCTTTCCACTCAAAGCAATGGAATCTAAAAAGAAAAATAACGTATATTTAAACGATAAAGATTATAATAATGAATTGATCGTTGAAAAAAAGACAGAATTGTTTAGCGGAAATAAAGATAGTTATAAGTTTTATATTTGCCCTAAAAATCTCAAGTCAATCTCAACGATTATCCTTAACTTGACTATGACGGAAAGAGTTATTACTATGATTCTGACAAATAATTTTGTGGAGTTTGTTATTAGCGAAGAAGAGACAGAACTAAATAAGCCAAAAGAACTTCAGAAAAAACAAAACAAATTTGACAGCAAACAAATTTATGCCAGAATATTATCCGACGCATTTTCTGACTTCTACGTTGATTTGTCGGAAAAAAATTCACTACTCATTAAACTCGATCCAAACGACTTGAAATCAATTTTCACATCGTTCAACTCGAATAAAAGTTCGTTTAAAATGTATATGGAAAAGAAATCCTCGGTTATTAAAGTAGAAACAACTGACCAGGACGATATTCTTGGACTTTATTGTCTAAACCCTCTTAGTATTCGCCCAATTGAGAGCAATGTTTTTGAATTCGATATCGTCGGAAAATATGATTCAATTATTCTTCTGACAAAGAACATTTTCCAACAAATCTTTGAGAAAACTGTCAAACCCCTTGATATTGAAAACTTAGCCGTTAAGATTAAGCCAAAGTCGATAAATATGTCGGTTTCGCAAACGCAAGTTTCTTGGGAAACAGTTCTCAACGTTTCAGACAGCAAAAAAAATTTGAAGTATGATTTTATCAAGCACAACAGCAAGGAAGAACCAACTTACAATGTAAATATCAAAAATATTCTGCTCTACAAAAAAATTATCGGAATATCTAATTCTATCTGGCTGTGTTTCAAGACAGTTCAGGATAAAACTAACATTGGACTCCGATTCAACATTGACGACGGAAATGGATTTATTTACGTTGAGTTCAGTTAAGCCCTACAGCCTCCGAAGGCTGGCGTCTTGCTCCGCATAAAATTTAACTAAAAAAAATATTATCATTCTTTTATTCATTAAACTTAACTCACGCATTAGTCGCAAGCCCGCGGGCTCCTACATATTTCTGACGAATAAAATCGCCTCTATTTTTTTTAGTGATGAAATCATCCAGATTAAAATAGTTATAACGATAATCAGAAGAATAATAAAGAACGATTCAAAAAACCATTCGGAGAAACCGTCCTTTAATGTTGCTTTAAATGTTTCGCCTTTTAAAAGTTCTGCCTCTTCAATTAATTGGTCTTTACTTTTTCCTGATTTAACAATACCATTCGGGAGAATATCTTTTCCGTGGTAGTTTTGTTGTAAAAACATATTTCTTCTCGGGTCAAAAAATATCGTATTGTCATCTGATATTTGTCCGATGCTATTCGGGTTTATTCCACCCATTGACGGGTCATTCATTGCGTTCATAGTGTTCCTTTTAAAAGAAACAAAAAAAATATTTTTTTCCGACATATTTACAGCGTTCAATAATCGATGAATTAATCCTCTTTAATTTCTTCATCATCTTCTTCGTCGGAAAGAACTACATTAGTCTCATCTGGTTCCTTGACTAGTGCTGTTGCGTTAATCTTTGAACCATTTAATTTTCCGTATTGTAGCATGTTAAAAATTAGCGTTGTAATAATTTGAGTTAGTGGGCTGGAAACCAGTGCCGAAGCATTCTCCCACTCGTAATAAAGTTGCTCAATTGGTGCTGTTAATTGCGCCGTTAGGTTAGATGTTTTAATACTCTGGCACCATCCATCAAGCGAGAAACTCGGGACATTAACAAGTTTTGAAAGTTCTTCAAACCCATAAGTTATTAACTCCAGAGACATAAAACAAAAATTATTCCACGACAACAACGAGCGCTTATATCGGATAATACTTACAGCATTTTGAAGGTCTCCCAACTGACTCGTGATTTCTAAATCATCTCTGATTCCCTCCTTATCTTTCTTTGAAACCGATGGACTCATCAGATATTTATAGTATTCATCAAGCAGTTCTCGCTTAATACTCATCAAAGTTTCATAATCTCCGATTTCCGGTTCAGTCAGATAAAGTTTTTTGCTACGTTTCCTGACATTTGTTTCTCCGCTGACAATTACCTTGTTTTGTTGCGCAGCAATATATTGCGGAACTGGCTGAGTGAGGACTTGTTGCTTTGGTTGCTGGAACATAAATGGCTGAGTGCCAATTTCATTGTTTTTTTCCATTGCTAATCTTTCCTCGTTTTCTCTCTGTAATTTCATATAAGACTCAGTAAATCCAGTCGGGACTTGAACTGGAGTATTATCTCTTTCAACTCGTGCTGGCGCTCCTTGTGTTTTTGTCATGCTATTAACTTTTTCGACAATTTCGCCGTCGCCAATTTGTCCATTAACTAGTTTTGAACCAAGTTTAGACAATTCTTTTTCCGAATCATCAACATTCTTGGATTTATCTCCGCCTTTTTTGCTAACACTGAAAAACTCATTATTAAAATTATTCATTTCATCGTCCGATTCCGGAGCATCAACATTAAAATCTGAGTCTGACTCGACTTCGCTTTCCTCTTTAGACATTATTTTTTAATGATTTATAAAAAAGTTTTTAAGTTATGAGTATATCAATTGATATTGGAGTAAAATCATTCGCTTATTGTATCCTGAACGATAATAAAATAATTTCTACCGCCAAAATTAATCTTAGCCCGAAGAAAAACACTAACCAATTTATCTACGAATCCCTCGTCAATGTTGTAAAAGACTTCAACCTCAGCCCAACCACCAAACTAATTCTCATCGAAAATCAGATGGGCAAGAACGTTTCGGCGATAAAAACTCAGAGTCTTCTTTACGCAATTCTTGTGTCGGAAAAAATAACAAATAATTATACCTACAATGTCGTTGAGGTTAGTCCAACTTACAAATTAAAATATATTACTTCCGAAAAATTATCGTATTCGCGAAAAAAAACACTTTCCAAAAACTATTGTAAAACTAAGTTTAATCTGACGATTTCGCCGGACGAATCTGATGCGATACTTCAATATTACGGCTATTGTAAGAAAGAAGGAATTTACGATCTCTTCAATGAAGTTAAGAATTAAAAAATATTTTTCCGATAAATAAGACAAACAAACTAAAAAAAAAGATGTTATCAAATTATATTCCGAAAATAGAGGAATGGAAAGAATTTTTTGAATCAGTGTCGGAAGAATTAATTGAACTCAACAAAAAGATAGATATAACGAACTCATATCCCGAGCCCAACAGGATTTTTAAAATATTTGAACTTTGCCAACCGAAAGATATTAAAGTCATTATTCTCGGACAAGACCCATATCCAACGAAAGGAGTAGCGAATGGTTTAGCATTTTCTGTTTCTGACGGAATAAAAGTCCCACAAAGTCTCGCAAAAATATATAAAGCCCTTTTCAATGATAAACAAATCAGCGAAACTCCAACATCGGGTAATTTGGAGCTGTGGGTTAAGCAAGGAGTGTTTCTACTAAATACAGCTCTAACAATTGGCTCAGGAAAACAACCTCACATGAAACACTGGAAAAACTTTATCGGAAAGTTATTAAAATTTATTTCCGACCTAGACCCGAACATTATTCTTGTCATGTGGGGAAACCACGCCAAATGTTATGACGAATACAATTTCAAAAATCAACTAAAATATTCACATCCTAGCCCACTGTCAGGAATAGATTTCGGCGAATGTAAGCATTTCAGTCAAATTAACAGGATATTGAAAAAGGATAATAAAGAACAAATCAACTGGAAAATTTAATCTTTTATTTTTTTTAATAAATCACATATGGATATAGTAGAATTATTAAGTCCTTTCAGAGAGATTTTGCCAAAAGATGTGGCGAAAATAAATGTTAATCTTATGTTTCTGACAAAATATTCGCTGGATGAGTCGGAAAAAAATGATGCTCTTAAGCGCGTTGCGTATCATTTCACCAAAATAATTAGTCGCCTCAATAAATACTCCGACAAATATAAAAAAATAGCGCCCTTAAACTTCTCCGACATAGCCGAGGCGGAAAAGAAATTTTATGAAACTTATATATTCAATCAATCCAGAACCATCGATAAAAAGCGCATAATTAAACATGCCAAAAATTTTGATTTCAAAAAATCTTATGTCCGGCGCATTCTAAAAATGCTTGATTCGGAAAAATATATTTATCCAGACATTGAGACATATAATTACAAAAAACATTTCGTTAATCTTTTCGATTCTAATGTATTTATTCCGACATATTTCGTAAGTCAAGAAGATATCGAAAAAATTAAGGCAGACATAATCGTCGTCATCAATCGTTTCACGGAAAAAAATAATATTTCGCTCCTCAACCTAAACGAAGTTAAAGACAACTCTCTCAAAATATTTTCGGAAATAAAACGTATTGAAGCCTTGGCGCCTACTAAAGAAGATATTATTTCTGTTAAAATTCGTTCAGACGAAATGAAAACCATGTCAGTTTTATATAAATACGAGGATGAAAAATATCGCCAATGCCTTCTCGCAGACAAAGGAATAATATTTAATATCTCCGACGTCGCTAATCAAAAATTTCTTCTTTATCATCCCAAACTCAAAGAGTTTTACAATCCAATCGGAAAAAAAAATAAACCATTTATTTCCGACAGATTTATTTATAAAGACATAGTTAGCTCATATGAAACACTGAAAAATGCTTATATTTATTCCGATGAAGTTGTTATTACGAACAGCGAGTTTAAGAAAACGCTAAAATTCCTTGAAGATATTGGGACCAGTAGTGAAGATTTGGCGCTCGTTCTAGATACTTACATAACCTCCAATTAAGCCGTTGCGCCGGCTTTAGCCACGCACTGCGTATGAAGCCCTCAAAAAACCATGAATACTAGATTGTCGGAAAATAATTTTTTTTACGTATTTAGAGTATCATAACTTATTTTCTGATTCATTTTGTAGATAATTCTAACAAGAAGAGCGATGACAAGAATAACGATTAGCGCAATCCACACCCAAATAAGTTCATACCATTTTTTTTCCGACACAATATCTTTTGCCGGTTTAGATGTTGGTTTTGCTTCGTTCGTTGTTTCGTTAGTAGTATTTTCCGTCGTAGTATTTGTTGTCGTTGTTGTTTCGGTAGATATTGAGCAATTATTTGCGAGTTCGAGAAGTGATTCCTCTAGGTTTGACGAATCCATGCTAACAGTGTTAGGACAATTCTGACAAATAAATTGTGGAACTGTCTCGAGAATAGGTTGCGATGGTTTTATCGGCGTTGGATTATTTAATGCCCATTTGGCGACATAGTTTGATATTACTTCATCTTTGTTGGCGACCGAACATTGGTAAGTATATTTTAATCCGTCCCTATAAGCGACACCATTGTATTGAAGTTCTTGTCCATAGTTGAACTTGTCTTTATTGACGCTAAGACATTTTGATACAATCGCAGAGTTAAGAACTATCGGATTAACATATCCAGTGTAATATTTATATCCGGCAATTGTTTTTGCCTTACTTTGTGCTTCGTATAGTCCATCTCTCCAATCGGAATAATTTTTATCATACTCGGCGATTGCCGTGTTATATCCTTGTGTTTTTTCCCGATTAAGTTCAATGATATTTTTAATTAAGAGTGCGCCCTCAGTACACGGGTTAGACTCGTATTTTTCCTTGAATATGGAAACGCGTTCTTTCGGAAAAAAAGTAAATCCAGTTCTTCCTGTTGTATCATTAATTATTTTAGCGAGAAATGGCAGTTCCTTTTTCTCAACGGTTGTCATTTTCTCCTTGCCTTGCTTTTGACCGACGATGTATAAATCATACTCGTATTTCTCAACTCCCAGTCTTTTTCTAAATCCAGAAAAGTCTGAACTTTTAGAATATGCTTCGGAAACCTTGCTTGGCAATTGATGGGTTTCATAATGTTTTTGAATAATAGTAAGTAGTCTGAGTCTGTTATCTTGACTCATTCTGGGGCATATTTTGCCATCCAACATAATTTTATCGTATATTTTTTCCGACATTAAGATGTGCTCTTTTATTTAAGAAATATTTTTTCTTTTACTAAATTTATTATATTCACAAATTATGCTAAAATGGAATTTCCCGAATCTATTAAAGAGAATTTAACGTATGCCATTCCTGGCAATAAAATTATTAATATGTTAGTTAGTGGCGATGATAAATTAAAGTCATATAATCTAAAAAAGCATTCTGTTTATGGAATAAAGCGATATTCTTCCCGTCTCCTCCTGCTCCTTTATGAAAAAGAGAATGATAAAATAAAATGTAAGTATGTTATATTTGTTGTTAATAAACTTTCCTATTTAATGTCGAAACTATGTCGCGGAATCTTCGCAATCAATTACAAAATGAGCGACCTGATACCAAAACTTTCCAAGTCGGAAGTAAAAAAAATAATTGAAAACACAAATCCGCGCGATTGTTTATCTTCTTTTACGAACTATCGTTCTTCTGATATTAAACCTGTTTCAAATCTTTATTCAAATGTGCGCAACTGTCTAATAGCAATCAAAGACATCAAAGCATATGAAACTTTTGTTTCTTCAAATGTTCAGAAAACCGTAAATCTTCCTGGAGGACAATCCACATTCGAGCGTCGGAAAACTAAAGATAATAAAATTGACCTCATAAATGTAGAGCCACCATATTCTACGGCAATTAGAGAAACAATTGAGGAACTCAACATACCACCTGAAAAAGAATTTTGCCTGGAACTTTTGCGATCTAAAAAAGGTTTAAACTACAAGGTCAATAGTGAATTTATTTCCGACATAATCCTTACGAATAATTTTAATAAGTCGGATGATTATATCGATCCAATTGAGAATAATTTATGTGTATTCTTCACCGAAGACAATGAAAGATACGGAAGATTAATGAGCGATGAAAGTTCATATAAGGAAAGGAATTTTTACAACTTTAATTATATCGGACTAATTAATATTGATAACTTTAACTATAAATTTGATTCCGCTGATAATGTAGCGATTAATATTCCGGTTGAGGATAATATTGAGATTGAATCCTTATTTCTTTATCCGATAAATTCGCTTCTGGATGAATTGCCAAACTTTTCCTTTCCAATCCGGTCGGAAATGAAAACCAATATTCTTGATAAAGTCATGGACACCGATGGATTCATTAGAGATTCTGAATACGAATTAATTGGCGTTGATTGTAAAAAAGAGCGAGAAGTCCATGAGAAAGATAGATATTATTGTTCAAGAACCTAATAATTATTGAAACTATTTTTTTTGTTATTAAAAAATAGTTATTTTTTATTGTATTGTAAAAAATGAAACGAAAACTTGAATTACTCAAGGACGTAATAAAAACAACGACGGATGAAGTTGAAATATCTACTAAATTTATGGATGCTGATTCTATGACCGAACTCATAACGTTTTTCCTCGAACTCATGAAATCAAACGTGGGAGCCGTTCCGATACCAACGAAACTAACAGTAGAAATGATGGTCAAGCGAATCGATAACAAATCCAACTTTATATCGAAGAAAACGTTTGATAAATATTCTTCCGACATAAATAAAAGCGAAAATTATACAAAGAAACGAATCTCAAAAAAAATGTTGAACTACTACCTTTATTATACAATCAAAGAAGAGAAACCATCGGAAATAATATCATCATCGTTTTCACATGCGCGAATTATTTATCGCCTTACTTTCTGGTTCAGCGACTTTAAACTGGATTGCTCAATAGTTAAAAGTGTTTCTCTACAACTATCGGACAAAGAAAATAAAGGTATTCTTGATTCTCACATTATTAAATTCGCCGACATGATTGACAAAAACGCGATGATTCAGATAAAAAAAGATCCAACATTATTTCCGACAATAATTCCTAACGCCAAGGATTGTGAATATGAAGTTGAAGTAGAATTAATTAACAAGAAATTTGACGTAGAAAACCTATTTCGCATCATCAAGATTTATGACTATTTTATTTTCCGACAATTAGAAACTTTTAAAACCGAAGTCGAATTTGATAACGCGATAGATTACAGTTCGGTATATAATAAAGTCAAGGACCTCACAAAAGAAACAATGAACGTTCTATACTACAATGTTGAAAACCCGAAAGGTTATGCTGTGTCCTACAAAAAAGACGGTATCCGCACATCAATTTATCTTAATGATTGTTCTAACATAGTATTTTCAAAAGAACAGGACATGGAAATAATTATGGCTGAAGAAAATGACGAACTGAGATATTCGCTATTTGACGCAGAATTTATTCCCGAATTAGATAAGTTTTATTTCTTTGATTGCCCGATATTTGCCGGAAAATTAATTAGTAGTGGATTATTAGAGCGTCTTGAACTGGTTAAGAAATTTAAACCATTCGCGGACAAGTATTTTTCAACTGAATTGTCGGTCTTCAACGTCCCTTCACCATCGCTAAGGCTTGACAAACTAAATAAAATGATGCTTGATGAAGAAAAAAAACTCCCATTTGTTATCGACGGACTAATATTTACTTCTGTTGAGGGAAAATATAAGGATGTAGTTTATCGCTGGAAACCACAAGAGCGAACAACAATAGATTTCATTGTTGAATTTAACGGAAAGATTAATGGATATTACAACTATGTTCTCTATTCATATATTTCCGACAAAGATATCGCTATACTTCTAAAAAGCAACAAAAGCAAAATCGGCGACATTAAAAAAGTCAAACAATTTCAATATAGTCTTATTCAGTTCGGAAGTATTATAACAGATTATCAATATTCGTCGGCTGTTGAATTGGTTAATTATGGAATTTATGAATTTAGGCGGGATGTTCAGAAGAAAAAATGGACAATGATGAGATACCGAGAAACAAAAGATTTACCTAATTATTATAATGTGGCAAAGGCTATTTATGATAATAATATTCTCAACCCAATAACGAAAGAGGAAATAACTGAGTTCAAGAACTATTTTGTTCCGACAGAAAATATTGAGCAACCAGAAGGTGAAAAAATAAGGCTATTTAAGAACTTTCACAGTTTCGTTAAAAAGAAAATATTCGGAAAATATATTTATGGTGGCAAATTATTCGATGTAGGGACCGGACGCGCTAATGATATGCATAAGTGGCGCGAAAGCAACATAACGGAAATTGTCGGAGTAGAAAAAAATGAAGAAAATATCAAGGAGGCTAAGAACAGACTAGACCAACCTTATAATCTTCCGTTCAAATACAATCTAATTAACCTAGGAATTTTTGAGTTCTTTGAAACAGATACGACAAAGTATAAAGAATATTTTGATTATGCGACAATCTTTTTCACATCACATTACTTTCTGAAAACTAAAGAAGATTATGAAAAATACGCCAAGAGTATTAACAGCATTCTAAAACCTGGGGGAAAAGTTATTTACATTGATATTAATGGAAAACGTGCTTTTGATATTCTCAAAAAAAATAATGGATATATTGGAGTCAAAGCAACAGAGTATGATAATTCGGCTTATGAAATTAAACTCGCAGAACCGCCGTCAGTTCGCGACCAAAAGAGAATAGACACAACACAGCCAACAAAATTCGGGCTCGGAATAATGATTGATGTTTATGTCAGCACTATACGAACATGGAATAGGGAAAACCTCGTTGATTTGGATCTTCTTGAAAAAACGTTTGAAGATAACGGATTCATTCTAACTGAGCGGAAACCATTTGAAGAAATATATAACTCTGGTGGATATAAATCAACTTTCAGAGATAAAAACAAATTATTTGACAAAACCCTGATGGAGATTAGTTTTCTGAATGAGTATTTCGTTTATACAAAAAAAACATAGGGCAATAACATTTTTTTTCCGACAAATAGTGCTTACGCAGTAGCGTGCTCCCTTTGGTCGCGAACCGACGGCAGTTCTACTCTTATTTGTCGCGAGCCTACGGAGGCTCTGGCTAAAGCCGGCGCAACGGCTTAATACGCAGTGGTCGCCAGCCCACGGGGGCTGTGTTTATACAAAAAAAACATAGGAGAACAATAACTATTAATTTCGTTGATCCTCATAAATTTTTTCTACAATGTTTTCACATATTCCTCCGGCACCTCGTCCAGTCCATATGTTTCTTTCAACATATTTTCCTAATTTATAAACAACACTTTCTAAAGTTTCAATTCTTTTTTTTAAGTTTTCGTTTTCTTTCTTGAGAGACTCCATGATAAAGATTTTTATTACTACAATTTAAATCCATTTTTTAAAAAAAATAAACATTGTTTTATGGTTAATAAAACATTTACATAGGTTTTATGGGAGTCTTCACGCGTAGCAAGTGGCTAAAGCCGGCGCAACGGCTTAGAACAGGTCTTTATATTTCTCAGCCACTTTCTTGTCATCAAATTTTAGTTTTTTTTGTTCCGACGTGGAAAGACCATTAAGGTATTCGCGATATCGTTCATCTTGCTTTAATTTTGTCGCATAAATATAGGATGCCAACTGTTTCGTATTTTTACTTGTCGGATAACAAATTACCAGGAAATATTTCTTTGAACAATAAGGCAGAAAAATATCGACACTCTGAATATTTTTGTGTATATCTTCGATTTTTATTCCGTCCATGACAATAATATCATACTTTTTAATCGGAAATAATGAATCCAATTTCTTTTGGTCGGAAATAAAATTAATAGTTTGATTTTTTTCTGACTTTGCGAGGGATTGAATGTCTGTTTTTTCCATGAATTTATTGAAACTTGACTTAATTTTTTCCGGTCCTTTGAACGTGAAATTTTGTGTAAAAATCTTTGTGCTGAGGAAAGCGAAAAGTTCTTTGAGTCTATGTTCTTCTGTTGAAAATTTTCCCTTATAGAAATCGACAACTTCATCACCGAAACCTTTTCCTACTTTTCCTCCTTTGATATCTTCCTGAGGTTCCATCATTCCGACAGATTCATTTGACTGAAAATTATTTATTTCCTGACCATAGACAGTTATATTATTCGGAAAAATATTAAGAGCTATGTTTAGATATACTTCTGGCACCATTAAAACTCCGATACATTGTAGAGTATCAGAAAACATTGTATATTTAATATTTGTTAGCATAACCGGAACGTTCTCTAGGTTCAGGTCCTTAGATTGGACGGAAGAATTATTGATAGTTATAATTTCGATATAGGACCTATCCATCATTTGCTTTGACAATAGGAGAACATTTTGCTCGATTGATTTAATTGAACAGTTGAAAATAATCTTTCCGGGAAAAAATCTTTCTATATTTGCTTTGAATTCGGTTGTTATCTCCATGATGTTTTTCTCAATCATTAGTGGAAAACTGTGCTCCATTTTTGTTATGTCGTAAAAATAAATATTCGAAACAAACTTTCCAACATAATTTTTCCTTAATTTTTTTTCCGTCAGAACATTATCCTTGTTCTCGGCGATTTCAAACAGTTCTAACTTCTGTTTGGCGGTATAATTAATAGTTTCCATTTTCTTAACGTAAATTAAAAAATCTTAAGTTAAAAAAGTATTTTAACTTATTAAAATGACGTTATTTTTAAACGATATTAATTTTCCGATATCATTTATTAACAAATATAAGGATATTTTTGAAAAAGAAAAGGAAGATGACCTTTTCAAACATCAGAAATTAGTTTATGAATTTATCCAAAATCCAGATACCAGAGGAATCCTGGTTTATCACCAACTCGGGACCGGAAAAACAATTACGGCTATCGCCTCGGCGGATATTCTCAAGCGCCCAACGATTATTATGTGCGCAGCGTCAATTAAGTTCAACTTTATTCAACAGTATGGAATATATCATGGATTGATTGAGCGCGACACAATTCTCAACGAAGAGACGACAAAGACAATTAAAAATCATATGAAAAACAAATATCAATTCAGTTCAATTAACGCATCAAATAAGTATGACCAAATTATTCGTGCGAGTTATAACCTCGACAAATCTTATACCGGAAAAGATATTCTAGAGGGAAAGACTATAATTGTTGATGAGGCTCACAAATTCATGAGTTTCGTTATTTCGCCGGAATCTGAACAGGGAAAACAACTCTATGACCTTATTCGAGAAACAAAAGATTTGAAAATTATTTTTCTGACTGGGACGCCGATAGTTAATACTCCGTTTGAAATGGTGCCGATGTTTAATATGCTTTCTAATCTAGAGGAATGTTTGCCCGAGTCTGTCGTTCGTTTCAACGATTATTTTATCGGATATGATGAAGAAAAAGATGTGCCAATCATAACAAACGGAGATGTTTTGAAACAAAGAATAATGGGAATGATTTCTTATTTCTCCGGTAAAAAAGAAGAAGATGACTCAAAATATTATCCGAAATTTGACGGAATAAAAAATGTTATTGTTAATATGTCCGAATATCAGTGGAGTATTTACGTTAAGTATCGTCTTGATGAAATTGCTAAAGAACAAAAAAGAATAGGGCAAGTTAAAGAACAAGGAGAATCAATAAAACTAGCCAAAAAAAATGAGGATACTTTTATGATGAATACGAGACAAGTAAGCAATTTTGCCCTGCCAGAAGACATTGAAAAAATCCTCGCAAAGCGCCCAATGGAGTTTGAGGAAATTGACGGAATGATAAATGATGAAGATATTCGGGAAAATATTGATGAGTATTCGCCAAAACTTGCTAAGATGTATCTTAACATCGAAGAGAACGAAGGAAAAAAACAATTAGTTTATTCGAACTTTCTTCATAAAGGAGGGCTCCTAATTCTTCGGCGACTACTCATAAGTATGGGATGGTCTGAATATGAGGAAGGCAAAAAGACTGGAGCAAAAACATTTTACATATGGAGCGGAGAAACAACTGATACTTCAAAGAACGCAATAATAAGTATATTTAATTCTTCCGACAATAACCACGGCGAAAAGATTAGCCTACTAATGATTACCTCGGCTGGGTCGGAAGGAATTAATCTTCTAGGAGTTAGAGTTGTTCATATTATGGAACCTTACTGGCACCAAACGAGAATTAATCAAGTCATAGGACGCGCAATCAGATATAAATCACACGTTGAACTCCCAAAGAATGAGCAAAACGTAGAGGCTTATTTATATATGTCCGACGTAGAAAAAAAATGGAAGGCAAAAAAAAGTAATTTTGAGAAAGAGCCGACAGACCTTAGAATTTATAATATGGCAATTAAAAAACAAGAACTCGTTGATAAGTTTCTCGACCTAATCAAAGAGGCATCTTTTGATTGTTCATTCAATCGGGAAAAGAAAAGTAAATATTCTTGCTTCGTTTGTTCGCCAGCCAGAGAATCAATTAAAATTAATTTTGAAACTGTCGAAGAACAACTTCTGCCTGAATATAATAAATGCGTTCTGCCCTACATTCTTCCCATCGATAAACTGGAGAAAACAAAGGATGGCTTTGTTAAATATAAGGGCGAACTATATAAGCAATTACCTTACATCGAACCACCGAGATTCATTAAGATAAAGAAAACTTAGAGCAAATATAAAAGCAAATATTCATGCGGAGCAGTCGGTAAAGCCCGCGTAAGGGCTTAATTTTGAAACTGTCGAAGAACAACTTCTGCCTGAATATAATAAATGCGTTCTGCCCTACATTCTTCCCATCGATAAACTGGAGAAAACAAAGGATGGTTTCGTTAAATACAAGGGCGAACTTTATAAGCAATTACCTTACATCGAACCACCGCGATTCATTAAGATTAAAAAGACTTAACATACACTTATTACGCAGTGGTCGCGGGCCCACGGGGGCCCAATTAAAAATTGATATTTTTTTTATATTTTTGTAAAAGAAATTGAAATGAGCGGAATTGTCGGATTAGATTATGCTGTTGTTTATACAAATGACGAGTCGGAAATATTAATCAAGAAAGGAAAAAATTTAAATGATATGCTTAACGAAATGATGAATTTCAATAATAAATGCTACTTATATTTCTTCGCAAAAGGGACAAATACTCAAATGAACGCAATAATTAAACATATTAATTCTCTGAAAAAAACAACGTCAATTCGCGATATTATCTATAAGAAACTTTTGGATTATATCGGAGTAATAACATTCATTAACGACTCGGTTATAAATTATCAGTTTTATTCGTCGGAAGCAATATTTAATACCATTATTTCCGACAAACTTCTTGGAAAACAATCTGGCGATGAAATTAAAATGGGACTAGTTCGAATGAAACCATACTTTAGAAGCACAAAACTTTTCGAACAAGTCGAGTTGAAAATTCCAGGGATTGAAGATATTATTTCAATATGTTCCGATAAAGGAAAAACAATTACTTTTCCGATGTCTATTTCGTTAGCAAAATCAATTTCGCCAAAAGGAAGGAAAGCAACAGTTTGTTATTCTTTTATAAACCAAAGTTATGTTGCCTTTCAAACAATTTGCGAAGTTATGAAATCATTTCCTATGATTGAAATTGATGTCCCAATTATATTCTACGAAAATGGAGCAATTAAATTCCCAGATGTGTTCGGGCTTGTTGATGAGGCAGAAGAGGAACAAATAATTAATTCCGGCGACGAGGCTGACGAAGACAACAAAGACAGCGCAGAAGAAGAAACCGAATCATCTGATGGCGACTCATCTGAAGGCGAAACTGTTCTGGGAAACTTTAATTCCAATGTCCCAGCAAAACCAGTTAAAGACATTAAACAATTCACAGTCGATAGTTGTTCAAAATTTACAGAAACTGAAGTAAAAGAAATTATCGGAAAGAAAGAAAACGACGAGGCAATTTCTATTACGAAAGCTCTAATGAAGAAATGGTCGGAAATAATTTCTGAATCGCCAAAGCGCAAAACTCGTCCATATATTGTTTATGGAGAACTACTTGCCCAGATTGAAACAATTCTTAATGACTATGAAGTTAGCAGTGATTATTTAATTGAGTTGATAACAGAATTCAATGATGAAATGTCTAAGAAAAATAAATCACAACTCTACTCAATAGTCAAAATTAATATTTCCGACAAAATGATGGAAACATGTAAAAGCGCAGGATGTTATCTCGGTCTCTACAAATCATTCGAATGGATTAATCTAATTATTCCGACCGAGCCCTAACGCGGGCTCTTCTCCTTCGTCGCGAACCGACGGCGGTTCTACCGACTGCTCCGCATGGGTTCTTAAAAAAGTGATTTGCTGTTTATTTTTTTTCAAAAACTTAAACAGACTCAAAAGTCTAAACTCTTTGACCATGAACTTCTCTGAAGTGCCATCAATGAAAACACTTACCGCCGTGTTCGAATCTTTTCTCAACGCCTTTTCCGCATCGTTCATTTCTCTAGAAAATGGCAAACTCATCGACACAATTCTCACGCTCGCTATTTCCCTTCATGGAAACAACGAAAAACTCAAAGCACAATATCTTGTTGCTCTCTGGAAAAACTTAGCGGATGAATCAATCCAAGAAGTAATTCCCCAACTCACCGTTTCACACAACATCAGAAAGATGAAACCAACATCGTTTTACGCAAACATTCTCGCAAAGTGTTTCGCTGAATCTCAAAAGATTCTATCACAGTCTGACGACCAAAAACATCTCCACTTCATACAGTGCGCAGGACTCATTGACAGAAGCATAATGATTTCCGACTACCCACACGCTAAGTTCGCCGATGTCATCTACACAAAAGGACAGGAAGGAAAATCAACAATCATTTCCGTTAAGATTCCGGGAACTCCCATAACAGCCAAAGTTCTTGAGGTTCAAAAACATGTCGTTGAAGTTTCACTCGAAGAACTCTTTGGCGAAAACAACGAAAGCATTCTATTCAAGGAGGAAATCTCACTCGACGACATTTTTGGTGAGGAAAACATCGTCTCATACGAAATCCCCATTGAAGAATTATTCTCCGTCAGAAACATACCATCAACCGTTGAAAAGGAAGAAATATCTCTGGACGAACTTTTTGGCGAGGAAGAAGACGATGAATCTTGCCATAATGACGCAATGAAAGTCCCTGAGGATGTGCTTAACTGCTTTGATGATTCAGAAGAAGATTTGTCAGAGTCCGATTTGTTAGAAGACATATGGGGAATTGTCGGAAAAAAAGTAGATCCACTACTTCGCGATGACGAAATCAGCGACTATGAACCTGACGAGGCTAAAAACCAAGTTGAAGACGACTACTTTTTCACAACTCAGGAAAAAGATGAGTTCTGGGACTCAATCGTTGAAAACTCTTTCGGACCAATCAACGAAACCATCGGCGTCGGAAACAAAAACGTTAAGCAGACAGTTATAACACTCAAGACCCCAGTCCATCGTCGAGAAGGAAGACTGAAGGCTCCACTAATCAAGCGCAATAGCAACTTCACAGTTGTTGATGAAGAGGAGCCTTTAGAAAAGCCTCGGGAAAAAGGAGAGGAGACTGAAGACTTTCCCAAAGTCTTGACTAAAAAAGAAACGCCAATCAAAATCGGAAGATTTACTGTCCCAGCAAACTATTGTGGATTCCGCATTTGAGGGTGTCGCGCGTCGGAAAATGTTATTGAAAAAAAAGGTTGTCCTATAAAAAAAATAGGATGACCTTTTTTTTGTTGTTATGTTTTTTATCGCAAATCTTATACAATCCAACCAAGAGGTCCTAAGAATATTTTTCTGAACTTCCAGATAAGAAACGCGAGAATTATAACGATTAGAACGATAATTATCAGAATAAAATTTGTTGATGATGTTATTGACTGAGATTTTTTTAGTTCTGCGTCAAGTTCGGAAGATAAATCATTTTCTTGTGCCAAATCTAGGAGGCTTTGTTGGAGACATTCGTTGAAAGCTTTATTTTGTAATTCTAACTCTGTGTTAGATACGGTTGAGTTTGATATATTGATTACGTTCGTGAAATCAACGCTTTGAAGGCAGTTGTTATAAACCTCAATAACAGAATTTATTCCGATTTTAGTTTTCAGAAAGTTATATGATTTTGTAGTTGATTCGTTAGAACTAAAACTAGAAGAATTCATTTGTTCTTCGGCAATTTTACTTGCTAGTTCTGTGTTTGTTTTATTACTGACGAATTGATTCAAGGCTTGCGAAAGGAAACACAGGTTTTCAATCTCGTTTTTAAGGTTAAATTTAACGTCCGATACATTACTGTCGGAAATGTTAATTATATTACTTCCGCTCGTGGTGCTTACACAATTATTTTGTAATGTTTTCCTTTCATTAACAGAAAGAGTATTTTCAACTTCATTCCTAATTTTCGTAAATGAACTTTGTCTCTGTCCCATTTTTTTATTTGTTATTTACTAAAAAAAAATAATGTTTTTTCTTTCCGACCTAATTCTTCTTTTCGACACCACCCTTGAATGACTCTAGGAAATTGAGAAGTTTCTCCTTTCTCTCGTTGTTCTTTGTAATCGCCGAAACGAATGTTGGGAATTTCTCTAAGAAAGATTCATTGCTGGAAACTTGGAACGGATAATAAACTCCGCCACTTTGATAAAGCAGGGTTGGGGCTCCAGCAACTTTAAAATATGTGCTAAGAAGTAAATTTCCCGAATCATTATCTAGCATATCTGTCGCGACGAAGGGCATGTCAATGTTTTTTTCTTTGAAATACTGAAGCATTTCATTAACTTTTGGTCTAAGTGCCTCGCAGTGCTTACACTTGGGCATATAAAAAATATTTGTATATTCTCCTTCTGGGATATTTTTTGAATACATTGACGGAATATATTCTACAATACCTTCTTTTTCAATCTTTACAAAGTCCTTAATCTGTGATATCTCTGGAACGTTAAACATTTTAACCTGTTTATTTTAATAAGATAAAAAAAAATTAATATTGTTTAGTCTATTGTGTATTTGTCCAGAAAAGAATCAAACTCTTTTTTCGTCATAACTTTATCTTCAAGTAATTCCTCATCAACCTTAACTTTTTTCTTGCCGGAACGATTCTTTTTAATTTCTTCCGAATAATTTCTATTCTGTTTCCTTAATTTTTCTAAGTCATTCCGTAATATTTTATTATTTACTTCCTGTTCTTTATATTTATATTTTATTTCGTCAAGAGCATGATGAAGTGTTCGGTTTTTCGTTATGAAAATGATAATTGTCAGAAGAATAATAACAATAATAATTAACAAAATATGAACTAGCGAAATTTTAGTGGCAAAAAAGCCTTTAACATTCTCCCAAACTGGTTTAAATAATGATTTTTCTGGCTGTGGCTCACTGGCGACAACTACTGTAGGAACTTTTTCTTCCATAGTTATTTACTTTTTTAAACAGTTAAAAAAAAATTTAAGTCATTAAAAACATTTCAGCATCATCCTGACAATGTCTAAATTAATGTAAAGCAAATTTTCAACGTAGTCTTTAGTTGCGTCTTTCAGAGAGCATTTTGTTTTCCGGCATATTTTATAAATTTCAAGCTCGGAACGATATTTTTTTTTAAATCTTCGGCTAAAACAAAGAACTTTATCAGTCTTCGGTAGGTTAGAAACCTTTTTAATTAGAATCTTAAACAATTTCATATCTCCCTCGATGAAGGGAATATCTAGAAGCGCAAATCGCTTGTTTGACTCATAAACATTGGCGCCCAAATCAATTAAGGCGGAAAATAATTTGTATTTTTTTTCCGACGCTGAGATGGTCAGAGGTGATTCATCGGACTGATTAAAACTTGAAATGTCGCAAATTGGAGCGATAAATTTTATTTTCCGAATGAGTTTTTTCTCCGATAGTTTCGAGGACTCTATGTAAGGAACAATAATATTACGGGACTTACCATACTTTTTCATTAATTCGGCATGCTTTTTGTAATCGGGAATACTTATTATCATAGTTATAACTTCAAAATACTCATCAATATTATTCAGAAAATATTCTAAAATATTAACTGCCGATATGTCCCAGATAAAATAATTAAACGATTTATTTTCAACAATTCTTTTGTAAATCATTTCAGGATTCAATACATTTCCGAACGAAACTTTTAAAAATACATTTCCACACGCAATAAGAGCCTCAGAAATATTCATGGAGCCTTTTTTTAAAACGGATAAAAAAAATTCAGTTTTAACTAAGCCCTAACGCGGGCTCTTCTCCTTTCAGTCGCGACTATGAAAACTACCGATGGCGGTTCCAAAGGTTTTTCTAAATCCTCCATACGCAGTAGTCGGTAAAGCCCGCGTAAGGGCTTAAAATAAGTCTGCGAAGTCATCAAAATCTTCAGACAATATTTTATTGGAACAATAATTTGGCATAATTAAATCAAAATAGTTTGTTTTCGACAAGTTGAACGCGCATGTGTTAATTTTTTTATTAAAAATAGGTTTGTCTTTCGTATTACTGATAATTTTTCCAATACTTAATCCGTATGTATTTTCACACAAAATACGTGTCTCCCATTCTTCTGAGATGTCATTATACTGTATCAAATGATACGCACTATTATCATCATGTTCGGAACTATAATATATCGGAAAAATGAAAAAGTTTTTAATCATAAAATCATCGGGATATTCTATTTCTCTAATTACATGATTTTTTATGAAAGGAGATTTATAACGCATTCTATAAAGATACAATTTATTCCCATCTGAAAATAAAAACTCAAAACTATAAGCATGAGATCTAATTGTCATAATCGGAAAAATACCATCACCTTCGATTAATTCTTTCATCAATATTTTTTTGTCATGAAATATTTTAATTTCTATTATGTTTTCATCAAATAAAGAAATTTTGGTTTTGTCATTCCTCACACCACCAGCCTTTTCTATTATATTAAACGAGAATTTATTATTATATGTTTTAAATATATTTATGGCGCTATAATACGGGAACATAGATGTATCATAATATTCTTCCTCTAATATTTTTAACATTTTTAATTTAACGGTAAAAAAAATATAATTTTAAAATTAGCTATTGTTCGAGACTTTTTTAAAACCCCACGCGGAGCTTTCGTCTTCTTTTTAGTCGCGAACTGACGGCAGTTCTCAAGGCTTTAAAAAAGCCTCAAAATAGGTCATCGTAGTCATTAAAATCTTCCATAAAAGTGTAGTAAATATCTGTTCCAAAATCAATAAAGTCGGAATAATTAAATGTAATAACATCATCGAATGTTTTTTGCGTATCTCCAACGTATTCGTAGAAATTTATTTCCGACTCTTTTTTGTCAATAATTTCTCCAATGATTCCTTGTCCTTTGTCAAATCTCCTAATCTCCCACATCTTAGTTATTTCATTATATTGAACAATAAAATTTTGAGCAAATTCCTTGTCTAAAGAAAAAACAAAGAACTTTTTTAGGTCAAAATCAGATGGATAATTTATTTCCGATCTATATATATATTTTGAGTTATCGTCTCCCCATAATAAGTATAATTTTTCGCAATCAGAATATAAAATATATTTATTTTTCGAAAATTCTTGCGAAACAATCGGATAAAAACTATTTCCATAATAAACATTAGACATTGCATTAGTAGTGCTACCATATTTATAAAATACAACGTCTATTAAAATATCGCTGATTATAGATACTCTCGTTTCAAAAAAATTTCCATAATTCCCATCTCTAGTTCTGACAAAATAATTTTTATCATCTCGCTGACCTTGTATGATTTCATTACAATAGGTTTGTTGTAAATTTGTGCTGATGTTTCTCATATTTTTTATTTATACACTAAAAAAAATTATTTTAATAACTTATAATTTACCCAAAATAATCGCAAACTTTCATGCGGAGCTTTCGTCTAGGCTTTTATAAAAACTTCAAAATAATTCTCCGAAGTCATTTAAATCATTTGCCATTACTTGGTCATTATCATAACCGAAACCAATGAAATCTTTGTAATCAAAAAGCAGAAGTCCTTCATGCCCAGATTTAAAGCTACAATATTTTTTGAAATCAAAATTTGTTTTTGTTTTATCAATAATTTCTTCTTCTATTTTAACATTCTCATAATTAAACAATCTTAATTCCCATTCTTTAGAATAATTATTATACTGAACCACAAAATTTTTATAATTTCTTGAACAACAATCAATTGAAAAAATGAAAAAATTTTCTAGCCTAAAATTATTGGGGTATGATATTTCGTATTTTTTAATTCTTGCTGGTTTCCATGTTTCACCATATAATAAATATAATTTGTCATCATCGGAATATAATATTTTCATATTAGACCTATGTTCTTGTGTTATTATCGGAAAAATATTATTACCATCAAATATATCAGACACTCTATTTTTTTCAGTATAACAAGTAAAATAACTATCATAAAATTCTACATTTATCTTGTTGTTTTTAATATTAGCATTTATTTCGGTATGTAATGGATCCCATTTGTCTCCGTTAGTCCAATTCATAAAACTATTATCATTTCTTTCCCAAACAATATAAGCCCCACTATTAGTCCATGATTTATTTTTATAATCCTCGTTTAAAATGGTTTTCATTCGTTTGTATGGTTAGAAAAAAAATTACTTTTAAAAGCCCGCGTAAGGGCTTAGAATAGGTCTCCGAAGTCATTTAAATCCTCCAACAATACTTTCTCAATACCTCTCTCGAAACCAATAAAATCGGAATAATTAAATCTGAATAAGTTAATTCGTCTGAAAATATCTTCACTTCTGCGGTCATCATCAACGACATCCATAACATCTAAACCGTTTAATAATCTTAATTCCCATTTTTTATTGTAATCGTTATATTGTATGATGTAATAATCATAGCGAGAGAATTTTCCCTTTGTCTCAAAACAGAAGAAATTTTTAGGTTCAAAATTGTTCGGATATGTTATATCATAAGAATTCATTTTTTCCGATTCTGGTTCTGTGGTTAGTAAATATAACTTATCACAACTAGAATAAATCATTCTCTTAAATGTTCCGAATGAAGAAATCACCGGAAAAATATTATCGCCGAAATATGTTTTTTTAATTTTTTTTTCTACACCCCCATTCGAACTATGAATGGACACGCTAATTTTCTTATCCTTTTCAACTATTGCCATTATTTCAACTTTTTCAAGTTTTTTAAATTCTTCGAAATTATTTCTTCCGATAAATCCGTGTCCATTTCTTTCATATTTATAGTTTCCGTCGTTTAAAATATTTCTTGTATTATCTAATTGATATCTTTGTGAAAATCCGCTCATAATTAATTAATTTGTCAAAAAAAATACTTTTTAACATTTTTTTCTCCGACAATATCTGTGTTTATTTTTAGTTAATATTTTTCTAAAGCCTCAATACGGAGCAGTCGGTAGAACCGCCGTCGGTTCGCGACAACGAAGTCCAACGAAGGAGAAGAGCCCGCGTTAGGGCTTATTAGTATTTTATTTCCAACGCCATACTCCAGCGCGCGCCATTATTACTAATTGGGAACCCATCTTGATCCACAAATCTAAATGATACTTGGTTTAGCGATACGTTTGTTATGTCGGTCATATCACTGCGAATTAACGGATAAATATTTGTCTGAACTAATTGTCCGCCCCTTCCGCGATTCATTGAGACGCGCGCAAGAACTCCTTGAAGTTTATTATTTGAAGTTGTATAATGAGTTTTTACTCCGCTAATCATATTGGTTGTTATGAAAATAACGTCATTTTTATTGAGTGAGGCAATTCTTTGCCCAGTATGAGTCAGAGAATATATCAGAAAAACATCTGTTATTTCATCAAAGCCCATCATTGGAAGAACTGAATAAGTTTCTCCTGTAATAAAATATCTAAAGGCAACCGTTGAAGATATTGTGAATTTCATTGTTATCTGACTATATGACATAGTATAAGTTCCAGTTAATGTTGATGCTGCGATTAATGTAAGTATCTGTGTCATAATATCAGTTGAGCCATAACATCCATCAGGAATTGTTAGCGTTTCATCGGCTCCAGAGATTTGTTCTTCAATTCTTATCTGATTATTTCCGAAATTATAATATTGAAGGTCCATTCTATAAACTTGATAAGGACAAATATATGGGGTTGAGGAAGATTCATTAAAAATTCGCGGATTAATACCAAGATTATTCATAACTTCAATTTCATTTAAGTAATTCGTGGAAACATAGGCAGTTGAATCAAGGTTTGAAAAAGATATCGCGAAGTGCTGGAGAGTTGTCGGAATAGTATCATTGATATTAATAAATAAATACCCCAAAGAATTAATTCCGACTTGAAAATTAGCGGGCATTAATCCTTGTAATGTAGTCTCTAACTGATTTTGTGTATAAATTCCTTCTGGAATTGTTATTGTATTAACAATAAGACTCGGAGAAATAACTCCAGTCTGAGCATAATCTGTCAATCCGTCAATAAAGTCTGCCATAGTCGCTGCGGAAAATATATAGAACCCCAAAAATCCGGCAGTATGATTTGTAAATGTTATTCGCGACGCCAATGGCACAACTCCAGTTATTATCTGAGGATTTATTTTGGCGAACCCATCATTTTCCATTCCTAGTGGAAGTAATGGACTGGTAGCGCCTGCTAGGAAATAAACTGGGCTTGATGGATTTTTTTCAAAGGAAATAACAAACCTTTCTTGCTCTGGTCGTGATGGTTGTGAAAATGTCGCACCAACCTTCCTGTATAGGGCGAAAAGTCCAATATCAAATGGAAGCACTCCAAAGGAAGCGGTATAAATCGCATCGGAAAGTGTCGGAAAATAAAATAGACTAGAAACTGGGACACCGATAACTGGGTCAGTTCTATTAGACCTTCCACAAAATGTTGTGGCTGTATAAGTAGGTGTCGGCATATATGTTCCGACTGGGATTTTAATGCGATATAACTGCGTCCCGATTTGTATCGGAAGAATATTGTTGAGAGTAGTTATAACGACTGCCCTTGAAACATCTAATTGGTTAGTCGCGAAATATCTCAACCCAACCGCTGGAACTCCGAGCGTCGTCATATTTGCGTGCGAATCAACAATGTCAAAATCAACCGCGCCGAACCCTAGCGTCAGCCCACAGTTATTTGCGGTGGTATCAAACGGAAAACTCGCCAGAAGACAATTTGTGTCATTATCAACGTCAAAATCTTTGTGATGATTATTGACAAGAGTCCTAAGCGACACATTTTTTGCCGACTGAGACGCCAGTTTGACTTCAAATGTCAAATCCAATTCGTCAATATAAGATAGTCCGGAAAGTTCGTCGGAAGTATAAGTAAAAAAATCATTATAGTCTGAGAATTGTTCGTTGCCAAAACTCATCGTTATTGGTCCGAAAGGAATTCTCACTCCACTATTATTTTCATACCGATTAATATTTAGGTTAGAGTTAATTGAACGACTTACATTATAATAAGTGTTCGGTGTTTCAATAGATTGTAGCCGAATAGATTTTGGGCGAATATTTTGGAGTGGATAAGTTAAAACAAAATTGCTTGTTGTTTTTTTTAGAGGGTTAATAGTTGTATCAGTAGTTATTCTCTCATCAGTATTTAATGACCATGTCTCGCTATATTGCGATGATAATTCTCTTGATAAAGTCGCCATTCTCTCAATTTACTAACGAAAAAAAATGTTAAAAATTGAATGACATTTTATTCCGACAAAATTATGATTGAAATCTATGGGGAAAAAATAGGAGACAGATATTTTCTCCGAAATTGGAAATCGGAAATAAATGACTTTGTGCGGGATGACTCATTCTTAGATTTTTTGATGGACTTAGATTTTGATTTTCATATTTGCGGAAGTTTTATTCCATGGTTATTGACAGGTAAAAATTCCAGCGACATAAATTATTCAGAAAGTGATTTAGATATTTTAATCGGAAATAAAAAAATATTTCAATTTATACAAAAAATTTCAGAAATATTTAAGATTAAAAATAAAGTATTCATTTTTTCCGACAAAACCAACATAAATAAAATGGATGCGGAAAATTTTGATGAGATTGTTGAGTCGGAAAATAAAATTACATTAACGGCTTCGAATTTATCGACTAATTATTCTGAGACTTTTATTGACATTAATAAAATCTACGTCAAATCAATAATTATTATTTCCGATAAAGCCAGAAAAATAGATGTCGGAAGTTATTATTCCGATGACCAATTCGATGATTTTATGTTTCCGTTTTTAAGGTGTAAAATATCTCGCGAAGGACTTTTTATGGAAAGGTCAGCAATGAAATATTATTTTGAAAATGTTTTGGGAGACGTTCATTATCATAGCGATGGAAAAACATCATTAAAAAAAATAATGGAAAAATATGAAAAAAGGGGATTTGAGATTTAATGAAACTTTTTCCAATATTCCTCAGAATATGACTTCATTTTTTGACTATATAATCTAGATTTATCAGTCCAAACTGTTTTTTTTGTTGTATATTTAACATAAGTTGGACCCCAACTTCCTCCACTAATGATGTCAGTATCTTCTTCTATACCCATGCTTTTGTAAATATTGTGTTCATAGCTATAGGCATTCTTCAAATCTATCCCATCGGAAATACATTTATCAATCATTTCACTATTACCAATTTCGCAATACTTACAAAAACTAGTTATTGATTCTTTTTCCTTAATATTATTTTTTTTATATATTTCCGATATTTTTTTGCTAGATTTATCAATAAAATATTTAGATCGTGGTGCGAACGAGACTAAATCGTCGTTATTTAGGATACCAATGACAATTTCCTCGTGGCTTTTTTTCATATCCGGATTATAATATTCTTTCAATAAAGTATTATAATTTTTGTTTAGATTTTTAAGTCTTTTGGTGTCTTCAAAGAATAATTTTTCAAAATACCACTCCATTAGTTCTGTTAGTTTTCCGCAAGTTCTGAGAACATCAATACTCTTAAAAATATTATAATTTCCACTCCTTTTTATTGCTTTATTTTCATAAGAATTACAACTATAATGTGGTTTATAAAGCGAATTAATTTGATAATATGTGTCAAAAGACTTGTAAATATCTAATTCTCCGGCACCCATAAATTTATATTTATTAAAAATTTTGTATCTCTTCTCATCGATTATTTTTTTTGTTTTTTTATCAAAAATTATAACAGATTCATATGTTGAACCATGTAAAAAGTTGTTCAGATACAGTGATTTCCCGACTTTACAAATTATTTCTTCTTCCGGATACTTACAATTGAAAAATGAGTATTCGCCATCCTCGAAATATTCGGTCTCCGGAACTTTATCTACAACACATTTTTCGTTATCCGTGCCCAAGCAATTACTTATATATATTTTCAGGTTCGCCAAGTTTGTATATCCTATCAATATTTTTTCCGGATGACTATAAGAAAACGATATATCTAAATATTTTAGTGTGTTCCTTTCATCTTCAATCATTCCCCGACAAGAACTTCTCGCGCAAATAAGTTCGGAAATATTAGGATATCCGCTTAAGTATTCCCTGGCTTTCTTATTAAAATTAAAGTTAATTGATTCGATTCTTTTTTTATAGTCCGAAACCTCAGTATAATCTGAATTACTACAATTGAGCACAACCAGATTTTTGTATCCATAAAGTTCTCCCCCATTTTTTCTGTTGCTCATGTCCAGAAAATAAATTTTTTCCTTGAGATATCTCATAGATGTTTTCTTATAATTTTCGTCGAAACATTTTTGCGGGTTTGGTTCTCCCCTGGATACGTAAAGACAATTGTCTCGAATATATCTAACACAATGAATATCATATGGAACTAAATATTTGAAACCGAGAAATTGTGCTAAAATTTCATCGTAATAATCATCAACGAGAGGAGTATCATATGTTGCGTAAATGTTTTTTTCGATTCGGTTAATAGTTTCGATGACCATGTCCGGATAATCAAAATCAATACCTTTCTTCGCGAAGTATTTTAAATCGATAATTTCATTTCCCTTTTTGTTTTTCTTAACGATATCATCATAAGATTTTAAAATTTTAAACTTGTATTTTTTGGTAATTGGCACGGACTTTTTCCCCTTATACTTAAAGAACAACATTTTTTTCCGACAAATAAAAAAAATATTTTTAAAGGAGCCCTAACGCGGGCTTTACCGACTACTGCGTATAAAGGGCTTAAAAATCCATGTCGGAAAAATCTTCTTCAATAATGCCGATAATATCCAATCCTTTTATGTGTTTATTTGTCATTAATAATTCCTCAAAGCTTTCGTCTCCAATGTTGAATATTTTTCCGTCTCTGAGATAATACATAACTAATTCCGATTTCCCATCTTCATTTTTCTGAAAATAATGAACAAAATGGAATATTCCGTATCCAATACCTTTTTCAATAATGGGACCATGTTTAGTAATATAATATATTGATAGTCCCCCCAAAGTTTGAACAATCCATTTTCTTTTGTAATATACAGCGGAAATAATTTCATAATCGTTTAGGATTAAACTAGGAAAATATGTAAATTGATTACTATAAATTCCATATAGACCACTTTTTTTGACCTGATCTTCAGGTTTATATTTCGATAAAAATTTTGCTTTAGTTTTTAAATTTCCATTATTAATCATAAAACTAGGTTCGATATCTGAACTACAACCCCAGTCAGTCGTTAATTTAACTATAACATCTGGAAATTTTTCAACAACTTCATAATTAACATCATTAACGTAATCAATAAATTTTTTTTCTGGATTGTTTAAATGATATTCTTTCATACTATCAGCCCAACCAGAATAATATTTGCTCATATTAAAATTTATGTCATTTTTTAATTTCGGTCGTTCGTTTAAAGAATTTGTAGGGGTTATTTCAATAGAATAAGTCATTAATATTTTTTCCGATAAATAAAAAAAACACTTTTAAAGGAGCCCTAACGCGGGCTTTTCTCCTTTCAGTCGCGAACCGACGGCGGTTCTACCGACTACTGCGTATAAAGGGCTTAAAAATCCATGTCGGAAAAATCTTCTTCAATAATGCCAACAATATTAACCCCGCGTTTGTTATTTACATCAAACATTTTCCCATCTTTAATGTAATATACTACTCGGTCTATATTTCCCTCGTCGTCGGTAATGTTATAATGAACTAATTGAAAAATGTAGTCATCAATTAATTCTTTATATAAACATCCACTTTTTGATACGCTATATTTCATTAATTCATTTCCAATCAGTTGGACAAGCCACCATCCCCAATAAAATACAGCCGAAATAATTTGGAAATCAAACAGAATTAATCTTGTATGACTCCATTTTGGCGATTCAATAATCGTGTATAACCCGCTAAATCCGACTTTATCTTCTGGATTGTTTTTGGATAAAAAATCTAGATGACTTTTAATATCGTTTCTTTGCGAAGTAAAACCACCAAATCCTTCCAAAGTTTCATATATCATCCATTCATTATTCGGAGCTAATTTAACTATAATATCTGGATTTTTTTCAGCAACCTCACTATTTGCCTCATTTATATAATCTATAAATTTTTTTTTCGGATAACTAAGGCAATATTCCGCCATACTATCAATCCAGTCAGCGTAGTATTTACTCATGTCATAACTTTTGTCATTTGTGATAATAGGATATCCTTTTCCGATAAAATATTTCATTTTGTTGTTTTCCCGACAATATATTTTTAAATCATTTTTTAAAAGTATATTTTTTTAAAAACAACAAAAACAAATAATCATGACTGATTTAACGTTGGATTTACTTATTGATAATTATAAATATATGGAAATTAGTGAAGACTTACATTATATTTTTAAGGTTCCGATAAAAGAGATAATTGAAGCATCCAAAACATTCATTATCTGGCGCGGGAATAGAAACATCGACCTTAATAGAATTGAAGAAATATTTAATCATTTTAACGGAATTTATCGGAAAAATAAAACTGTTGAATTTGAGGGGACTATATCATATTGTTTGCTCGATAATTTGTGCCACATGGTTGATGGGCAACACAGATTTGAGGCACTTAAAAAACTTTACGACACCATTAACATTAATTTTCCGATAGTTATTGAGGTTTTCGTTGTTGAAGACAAGGAAGAAATCAGAGAAAAATTCATTCTAATTAACAAATCCGTTCCAGTCCCGGAAACTTTTAAAAACCCAAATGAAATTGTTGATGAATTATTTACTAGTCTTACAAAAAAATACAGCGCGCTTTTTACTTACCAGGAAGATAAACTCCGACCTATGGTTAATGTAAATAAAATTAAATCAGTATTTATCGAGCGCGGAGTAGTCGCCAATCTCGCCATTAATTCTTCGGCTTTCCTAGAGACGCAATTTATTAACTTCAATATAGAATTATCGGAATATAAACCAAGTCGCCTTATTGAATTAGTTAATGGAAAATTTTACCGAAGCGAAAAGGCTAAAAAATTAGACATCGAAGTTATGAACAAAATTATTTCCCGAATGTTAAAAAAAACAGGCGGAGTTAAATTGTATTTCTCAATCTTCAAGGATTTCTCGTGGGTGGGAATGTTTATTGACTTCCTTAAGGATGTGTAAATAAGGCAAATCTTTTTTTTACATTTTTAATCCGATTAATTTCTTACAAATTTGACATTGTAATTGTTTTTTTTCATTAATCGGTTCATAAATCCCATATCCACACTCAACACACAAAAAGATATTCATAATAGATTTTGGTGCCGAAGTTTCTCTGAATGCCTCTGAATATTGTTCAACTGTTTGTCCTGGAAAGATTTCCGACCGCTTAACAAAAACCAGAATAATATCATTATCCAATTTCGCATTTTTCCATTCTTCTCGCTCAAGTTCTCTGGCTTTTTTTACATAATAAAGAGGGTCATCTAGATTTTTTGAAAGCGCCAAATCAAGAAGTTTTCTATCGTCGTATTTTACGCTCATTTAGATTTTTATTTAATAAAAAAAATATTAGTTTTTTAAAGCCATCATATCGGGCTTATATTAACAGCGCTTTATCCAACTCCAGGATATTTGCGTCATAAACGTTTTGCTGAATCATGTCAAAAATGAAATACTTGTCCATCTCTTCATTAATTAACATAAGCGGTCTCTCATTCATATAATTAACATTCGTTATCGCGACTGCGCCCCCAATTTTACAAGTATCCGGGATGACGGGCCATTTCTGTCGTGTATTCCCTGAGAACTCGATATTTCCCTCGGCAACATTATAAACGAAAAACGCGCCGGTAGTTTCGTCGAAAAGAATTATTGAAGGAGTCATTGAAACTGAATATTCTGCGACCGCATCAATACCAACAACGGCTTCGTCTAAATCTTCAAAAATATATTTGTAAGGAAGTTTCTTTGTAATCTTATTTAGTGAGAAATTATAGAAAACAACTTCTCTTGTTTTATTACAGAAGAATATTAACTGCCATAATTTCGCGTTAGGGTCAATAACGACGGCAGAACATTCTGCTAAGAGTCCAGGTGGAACAATATCACCCATTTTTTGTTCGGGGAAATATTTGAGTTTGTAATCGCTCGAGAAAGCGAACCCATAGTTATTTAACTTTCCAACACCAAACGCTTTCAAAGAATTTGTGTTAGATAAGAATCCGCAAATCTTTTCCCGCTGAGGTTTTACAATAACCTGTATTTTTCTAAATTTTTCTTGTGCTCTTTTGCTTAGTTTGTCATTGTATTGATAAACAACAATAAAAAGCAGGATAATGAGGATAATGAATAATAGATAGTAGGCAATCGGCATTTTAAAAACTAATTTTCTTATTTTAATAAAGTAAAATTTTTGTTTCACGATGTCTGAAAAACTAACTCTCGACCAAAAAGGTGCGCAACTTAGGCGGAATATTATATTGTCTGGTTCGGATAAATTAGGAGTCAAGATTATTAAATTTAACGATTTTCTTTGTTGTCAAACATACGAGGAAGATATTATTGAAATTATGGAAAAACAGAAAAAAATAAATCAAAAATATGGTGGTATTATTTCCGACGAAAACAAATTAGCCACTCTGACTGAGTTTTGGTCATGGAAACATTCAATCATTAACTATTTCAGTTCAGCATCTAATTACCGAAACTTTATAATCAGTTTGCGCGATTGTAATTACCGAGACGAGCAAGACCGGAAAATAAATCGCTATATTGAAGAGCACAAAGAAAACATGGAGAGATTCAATAAGTTGTATGATTTACTCGTTTAATTTTATATCCAGCCTTTAAAAAACTGATTTTTTTTATTAGTCGGGAAAAAATGCTACTATTTTTAATTCTAATCCTATCCGCAACATCAAACAACAAATGCGATTTCTCATCAGGAAAAGAATGTCATTTTCATGACGATAAAATTTCTTCACCTAACATTAAAATTAACCTTGAAGTTGAATGTAAATTCCCAGCATCAGAAAAAGAATATAATGATTTTTCCGACTATGATTATAGAGAAATGTTTCATAACTACGTCGTTGATAAAGACGGAAAATTATATTCAAAAAGAATACGCCTCAGCGAAGCGACAATGACGGAAAAGTATTTATATACAAACCACAACAACACAGACCCGCACATTAACATTCGCGAAGAAATAACGGAAAATTATTATCCGGAAGAATATTTATCATCTACTTCTCCACAAGCCTCTCATTATTTCACAATCAGAAAAGTTAAGAAGTTTGACAAGTATGAAATAAATTTTGACAAATACCTACAAAACGGCGTATGGGATTATGAATTAGAAATTGAAGTCCTTAAGTATGATAATATTTCCGAAATAAATTGCGCCGAAGTTAGGGAAAAAGTATTCAAAAAAATGCCTTTCTATATTAGGATTCCATATCAAATGTTCAAGCATCTGGCGATGTTAGTTGATTTAATTTTCTATGAGGAAGAAAAATTTGATAGAAATCTCTGGACCGAACTCTAGCCAATAACAAATCAAAAAAAAATCAATAACATTTACAAATAACATCTCCGCATAATTCCTTGAACTGTCCAATTCCAGACGTTGATTTCAACATCATAAAACACACGACGAAGTAATAAGCCCACATTACCCCAACAGACCTCCGCGTATTTTTTTTGAAATCTTCTAGACAATCCTTGGGCGATGGTTTATTTCTCATATCAATTTTCAAATCGAACATATCCTCGAGCGAATAATACATCAAAAATCCTAAACTGCCAAAATATTTTCGCAACCATCGCACAATCAAACATTTCGGCGAAGAATGATAATAAAATAAATCGTATTTGAACATTCCATTATCGCATGAACGGACATAATCATTGTAGCAAACGCTGAGTTTTTCTTCATCATGAAAATCGCTCGCCTTCAAAACTGGCGAAGAACCAATTTTTATTTCCGACGGAATAATATTAACAATTTTGTCCCCAATAAAGTTTGTCGCAGACCATTCCTTCGAATTAATTCGGATAATAAATTCTTCTGACGATTTCATCATATCCAAACTTTTTTTTAAGTCAGTAAAAAGTATCTTTCGGAAACTCATCGGAAAAATATCTAGATAATTATCTTTGAATTTTGAAAATAAAATCATAACATCCTGCTTTATGAGTTTATCATTGATTTGTTTCCTTTCTTTCTGTAATTTCAGAGTAGTCATTATTAGAAAAGGTTTTTTAAATAAAAAAAACGAAATATTACTTTCTTAAGTAAGCCCTAACGCGGGCTTTACCGACTACTTCGTATTTTTCGATATTATATCAGAGATTGTTCCATGTAAATATAAGGAAATTCGTTTTAGAATTCGTCTAGATGATATGTTCCTGGCAAACTGGCAGTAAATAATGTCGGAGAAATTAATTTAACTCTTCTGAATTTCCCAGAAAGATGATGATAAATTTTTTCAAAATACTTAACTGTTATGATTTTATTTATTATTGAAAATTTAAATTCATCATAATTAAAATATTCTAAGGCCCAAGAAAATGATTCAATGCCGTCATCAGAATCATCTAATTTAGCGCCGTATTTGATAACTTTGTCAATCATCTCTAACGACTTGGAAATAATTGCCTCGCATAATATTTTATCGTTTATTTTAACGCCATTTTCAATTAATACATTGGCATCTTCAAATCTCTTGTTTTTGAATGATTTTTTTAATAAGTAATTAGTGTCGAAATATTTTTCAACGTTTTTATCAAAAATAAATGATAACATTTTTTTTTCTTCCGATAAAAAAAACTACTTTTAAAACTCGTCTAAATGATATGGTTTAATATTTTTAATATGTCCAAGCATAATAATTTTAACCGGCTCTACATATCTCATTAAATGCTCTTCATTTTCAAGAGAAAATCCAGTATTGGCACCATATTTAACTAGAGTTTTAGAACATTTAGGAAATCCACCGTTAAAATATATTGTGGATGACAATACAGACATATTATTACATTTATAATCTATTACGTCAATATTAGCCCCATAAGAAATTAAAAGATTTAGTGAAATATTATTTCCATACATTCCAGCAATATATAGTGCTGTCGTTGCCCATATACTTCTTATTTCTGTTTTCGCTCCGTTAATCAGAAAAAGTTCAACATTTTTTTTCGTTTCATTATGATGAGAATCTTTAACTGACTCCATTAGAGGAGAGTAGTTATACCTCATCTTTAAATTAATATTCCCTTCCTCCTTAATAAATTGTTTTATTGAATCTAAATTACTATAAATTAATTCTTCATCAAAATATACAATATCATCTCTAGAATAAATTTTTCCAGTTATTTTATCTAAAAAATAAGTCGTAAAATCTACCGTAAATTTATGTTCCAAATTACCACCGTCATAAACTAGTCTTTTCATTTTTTTTTAAATTTACTTCAGAAAAACTAATTTTTAATTTTTTCCCAATACTTCCGACAAAGTCTTTCCTTCCTTATTCCTTACCTCAACGATTTCTCGAAACCATTTTTCGCCATAAAAGTTCAACATTTTCTTTCCCTTGACGATAACTTTATATTCTTTTTTGCTGATTTTATCGGAATAAATTTTACTAATTTTTCTGTAAGGGATATCGCAAAGTTTTTTATTTTTCTTAACAGTTTCGTCAATCAACCATTTCATTTTTTCGTCGGAAAGATAAATACTACCTTCCCTTTTAAAGAAGGTCTCAATAAATTCACACTCAACAAAATCATAATTAATCTTTAAAAATTCAGTGTAGTATCGCGAAAGTTCGTTCCCAGGCAATTCGGCGCTGAGAATCTTGCGCACAACTTCCCAACTACCAAATGAAATCTGGACTGGAATTAATATTTTCTCCGACAAATTCAGTAATTGATATATCGCCGATAATCTTTTCCTCCCATCTAGCACAACAAAACTTTCTCCGGAAAAATAAAGAGATATTATTCCGCGAAACATAAAAGAACCCGTCCCCGCCAATAGTTTTTTCTGAAATTCAACAATTTCGCTCACGTTTTCCTCAGTTTCCCAATCGCTGATAAAATTAAGGTCTAAAATAAATTTCCGAATCTCAAACATTCCGATGACAAAATTGTCGGATACATTCCGCGAACTTGTTAAATATAAGTTTTCCATAAACGGCGAAAGTTTATTGATAATTGTTTCGCGTTGGGGCACCTTTTTGGTTGTCTTTTTTATCGAAAAAAGAGGCTTGAGTCTTTTCTCATACACTTCAAAAACGCGCACGAATCTCGCGCCACATAATTCAGTCGGAATTAAATCTATTATTCCTTCCTTAGACATTGACCTAAATTTGAAAAATTCTTTTGTTATCCGATAAATATCAAATAATTTGTGTATCGTAGCCTCTAATTCCTTAGGTTCTCCAATGAAAAATCCATAAACGAAAAAGTTTGGCGACGATGTTGAATGTTGGGAAAGGCGATCGTAAATATTATTAGCCCGACCAATTTTAATGGTTCTGTCATGAATTTCTTTATCAATTTCTTCAATAATTTCAAATATATAAATTCCGCTCATTCTGTTTAATAAATGTCAAAAAAAAACTTAGTTTAATTCGCTCTTCGATGTGTAGAACCTATAGTTCGTTAATAATGTCGAGTTTTACAATTCGTTAATAATGTCGCACTTATAGTTCGTTAATAATGTCCGTGAAGTATTCTTCCACATATTTGTTAATAAAATAGTCCTTGAAATCATCGTAAAGTTTTGAAGCAATTAAACTTTTTGCCTTATCCATATCTACATTGTTAAAATAATCATATTTTTTGATAAGCATTATAACTTCATTTGACATTAACTCGGTTATTTCAACCGGAGAATAACATTTAAACTTTTCCGACTCATAGTCGTAAGGAGAAATTGCGGAAATAATATTTCTGACTCGCCCGTAAGAACAAACGGTTCGTCCTTGATTTGACGACCAAGCCAGCGCATCTATTAACATTTCAATGAGAACCTCACGTCCTTCTTCGTTGAGTTTTTCTTCTAAAATACGATAAAGAATAATCTTAAATATTTCTATTTCAGCCATTCTTTTTCCGCCAGTTAATTCGTATCCAGAATCAGAATCAATAATTCGGTCGATAGTTTTAACTGCTAGATTTGATTTATCCTCGCCCAGAGTCTTTTTCTCGGTTCTGTCGGAAATAATATCAAGTAAGGAAAAAATACAACTACTTTCCGACAAAACAGCGCCCGAATATTTGCTGATTAGATATTCTATGAAATTATCATGAGTTAATCCCATCATTGCGTTTTGAACTGATTCTTTATTCTCCGACAATTTGATATTAACATCTTTCCGAAAAGCATCTTTGTTAAACATGAAATTAACTTCCCTAATTCGCTTGTTTTCTAATTCGGAAAAGTTATTTCCCTTGAGCACGAATAGTTTTTCAATTTCATCATATTTTTGCTTGGGTTTATCAATATTTCGGAATACTTCGTAGTATGGGTCAAGTATTGGACGAAACTTTCGCGGATATCTGCGGATTATTTCTCCGCTAAGATAATTTATAGTATCTATTCGGCGATTATATATTGCGAAATCCAGTGCCATATTATTTAGCCCGTCTTTCATTAACATATCAGAACCCATTTCAATTAATTCTCGCGCACAATTAATGTTTCCATAATAACAAGCATAAGATAGTAGCGTTGGGACATTAACCCAATCGTTTAATTCTATTTTAAATGTTTTTACGAGTAATTTCATTATAGCACTAGAGCCAAATGCGCAGACAACTCTGGCGCCGTTCAGAATAACATCAGGTTTGAATTTATTTTCCGACAAATAACTTGAGACCTCTTCAAGGTTGCCCGTTAGCAATATGTTGTTAAATTCTAAATATTCACCCATTTTATTTTAAAAAATAACTAAAAAAAATTAAATACTATTTAATCTTTATTGATTAGTTTCTCCAAAAACATTAGGGGAATGTAATTTTTTTTCTCGAGATGGCATTTCGCGAGTTCAAACGGAGGATTATATTTATTCTCGTTAGTCGCAAGTAGTATCGGACTATAATCATTGTAGTGGTTTTCATAAATTATCGCATTATATATTTCGGCATTATCTGGTGTGAAACCGATGGCGACCATATAATAATTATCCCTAACCTTAATATCCAATTTTGATTTATCAAAAACCAATATTATTGTGTCTTCATCGGAATTAATATCTAGTTCTGATATTTCGCTGAACTCTTCATCATCAAAAATACAATCGCCCACGTAATAAATATTGTTAGTTATTAACTTAGTCAGCAAATTCAGCACAATTCCATAATCAAAATACACAAACATTTTATTGTCGGGAAATAATGATTTTATTTTTCTGACTTTTTTCTTGTATTTTTCAAAATTCGAAACTGATTCTCTTGTTTTTGGGAATCTAATTATTTCTCCGTCGTTAGAAATGCTATAATAAAGAACATTATATTCCGTATCACATGTTTCCCCGCTCATATAAAGAATTATATATTCATATGATGAAGCATTACGCAGAAGATTATATAGATATCTTATTCCTCGAAATAATGAATCGGCATATGATGATTCCCAAACAAAATTTATTTCTAAAAAATCATACGATATTAAATCTTTTACTTCCATATTTTCTTCGATGTATTTACAATTTCTTTCAATGGCGTAATTATCATTTTCATATATAATTTCCAGGAATTTTCGCGCAACTTCAGAGCTAACAGTTTTTTCCCTAAGACAAATAATGGTCTCAACTTCCAAACTATAACCCATTTGATTTTTTTCCGACAAATAAAAAAAATACTTTTAATTAAGCCGTATTTTGAGATGTTTAGTCTATGAAGATTGTCTCGTCGGGAAAGAAATTCATCGCATAATTTCTGAGTTCAGAATAAACTTCGCAGTCCTCACCAAAAACACAAAATATCCCATCAGTATTTATTTTTCCATAATTTACGGGGTTTATAATATATAAGAAATGTTTACCACCAACATTGTTATACCAATTATTTCTTCCCAGAACAATATAAAATTCCTTGGTCTTATCTACTATTTTAATGTATACGTGATTACATATTTCTTCGTCTGACTGGATCAGACATAAAATTTTTTTTCCGACCGGGACATTACCATCAAATTTTTTGTCGGAAATAAATTCAAAATTCATGAATTCTAATCGCTTAATGTATTCTTCTGGGCAAATTATTATGTCGAAGTCATTAAAAACATTAATAATAAGATATTCTAAAGACTGAAATAATTCAATGGATATTTTTTCCTCTTTCATATTTTTAATGGAATTCTCAAGTCCTGGTAGAAAATATTTTTTAGACACATCAATATTTCTACGAAAAACATCAACGAATCGGCTTGTTGAATCTATTCTGAACTCTACGATATTGTCATGATAACCTCCCGTTTGAACTTGATAAATAATGTAGAGGAATTTAAACCCATCGGAAGATAAATCCAAAAACATTCTCTCAATAATGAATTTGATTTCATATTCTGATTCTGAAAATTCCACATTTCCCAATGATTCAAACAAAGCGAATTGTTCTTTATTTTTTTCCGACAGAGCCAGATTAGTAGCCACATTTAAAAGTTTTACAGACATTTTTTTTATTTTGACAGGGAAAAAACTATTTTTAAAATATCAATTCATTTTCACAAATCTTCTATCTGCCACCCCACACACTAACAAAAATTAATCGGAAATAAAATGTATTTAAAAACTAAATTTATTTTTATCTTAATAAAAACACTTAGGATTTAGACATACCTAAACGCATACTTACGAATGAGTAAAAAAACCACAACAAGGAAAACAACAGTTAAAAAAGATATTGACAGAGATATTAAACAATTAACCGACTATCAACACGCAATTAAATTCGTTGATTATCATATTGGAAAAACTGTCGCGGAAAATGAGGAACGAATTATTGTCAAGCCAGATGGAAACGCCGAGTTAATGATAGTCTATAACAGGATTAAAGCCCTTGAACAAATTATCAATGAGCCCCTAACTAACGCGATGGATAACAGTGTTAGACCACAGAAACCAGCCCAGACCTACATCAAAATCCAGGTTTTCAATGACCCAGCCAAAGACAATTTCGGAATAATAACAATAGAGAATAATGGGCGCGGAATTCCTCTAAAGAAGTTAGATAGTGGGCTTTGGTCAGTTCAAGTCGCCTTTTCAGAATTAAAATCAGGTTCAAACTACGAAACGACAGAGCGACGAGTTGCCGGACAATATGGGCTTGGTGTAAAATTGACAAATATATTTTCCGACTATTTTAAAGTCGAGAACATTGATATGGATTCGGAAACAAAATATACTCAGGTTTTTAAATCCACCGGAAAAGAATTAGTAGTTGAAGAACCAACAATCGAAGAACTCAAAACTAAACCAGAGACTGGAATGGTTAAAATTACTTTCCGACCGAACTATAAGTTCTTTATTCAAAAAGCAGGAATTCCTTTCGACAAGGGAACAATTAAACAACTTGTTAATAATGTATTTTACTATTGTTCGAACAGAGCATATGAAATGGCTTTTACTGTGCCAAATAATACTGTATCATTTAACGATAAAACTGTTCCGATTAAATCTTTTGAGAAATATATTAACTTGATTTTTAAGAATAAAAGCGAATTTGTGTTTGATTCTAATTCGGAAACTAAATGGGAAGTAGGAATGTCGCATGGACTAGGACTGGATAGGAACGCGATAACATTTATTAATGGTGTTCAGGTCAAAGAAGGAAAGCATCTTGACTATTTTGTCGGAAAATATATCGCCTTCATTAAGGACAAATTCAAGAATCGCCAAGACCTTACAAACGCAAAGATTAAGAATGAGGTTTTCTTCTTCATGAATATCAAGGTTATGAATCCAGAATTCTCCGACCAGATTAAAGAAAATCTTACTAAATACGATACTGAGCCATCTTTTACGGCGCTCCCGAAATTCTTTGACGCATTTTTCGAAAAAGCATATAAGAAACTTAAACTGAAAGATATTTACGCAGCCAATGTTAATGACCTGGTCCTCGACGAACTAGAAAAGAATCTAGCCAAGCAGAAAAAAAAGAAGAAGTCATCCTTCTCGTCAAAACATACTGACCCAGATCCAAATGTCCCGAAGAAAGACAGAATACTGATTATTGTTGAGGGAAATTCAGCCCTAACTACAGCAGAAAGTGCTCTACGTTCTCAACTTCCAAATCCCGAGCGATTCGGTCTTTATGCGCTTCGAGGAAAACTTCTCAATCCCCTCCAGAAACCAAAAAAACTAGCAAAGAGTGAGGGAATCCAAGAACTGCTGGAATATATCGGAATAACTGTTGATAGAAAAGGTTCGGGCTCTGGTAAGGATGCGAGAAAATCGCTGAATTTTCACAAACTAATTATTATGACAGATCAGGATGTTGATGGTTTTCATATTCGCGGACTTCTTATAAATCTTATTAACTTCGTATCTCCTAAATTATTATCCGACCAAGATTTCAACTTTATCCACATCCTTTCAACTCCTATTATTAGGGTCACACCAAAAGTAAGAGCAACCAAAGATGAGAAAAAATCTCGCTCACGAAATAATGTTCCAATTAGTTTTTATACAGAACAGGATTACGTGCTATGGGCGGAAGAAAATAAGGAAATTCTCAGTCGCTACGAAACTCTCTATTTTAAGGGACTTGCCGGAATGACGGAAGAAATTAGTGAGGAAATATTTACTAATTTTGAAGAATTTCTTACCGAAGTTATTTATGACAAACATTCTCAAACAGATATTTTCAAAGCATTCGGCAAAGATACATCTCTAAGGAAAAATTGGCTTAACGAATATGAATTTGACGATTACGTTAATCTCAAAGAGGTCAGAGAAATAACTATTTCCGACATTCTTAACAAACAACTTATTCACTTCGAACAGGCAAACAATATTCGTAATCTTCCTTCTCTATATGATGGGCTCAAACCTTCACAAAGAAAAATTATTTTCGCATCAATTGATATGAACATCAACAGCGGAACAAAAGTAGCCGACCTAGCCAGCAAAATATCATCTTCAACTTCATACCATCACGGACCAACATCGCTGGAAGATACGCTCAAAGGTATGGGTTCATGTTTTACCGGAAATAATTTGAACTTAATGATTCCGACATCAAAAGTTTCAGGATTTGGTTCGCGATGGAAACCTAATTCAAAAGATATGGCTAGTTCGAGATATACTTTCGTTAAACTAAACAATATCGTTAATATTCTATTTCCGAAAATTGACAATAACTTCCTCGAGTTTCTTGAAGATGACGGATTAAAAATTGAGCCCAAATATTATGTTCCGATTATTCCGCTTGTATTTATTTTCGGAGTCAATGGTATTGGAACTGGATGGAGCACGTCAATTCCACCCTTAAACATTTATAACATCATAAAGGTCATCAAAAAAATTATTAGCGGAAACCTCATCGGAAAAATAAATGATGATGAGCTCGAGGAACTTCTAATTGAGCATTTTGATTTGTGGATTGAGGGATTCACCGGAAAAATAGTTATGGATAAATCTTCCGAAACAGGAATGACGTCAGAAAGAATTAAATATTTCCTGATTGGAAATTATACATACAACAAAACGAATGGAGAATTTATGTTTGTTGATCCACCTCCATTTACTGAGACTATTAAACCACTTGGTCGTTCAGCGTTTTCAGGTAAAAGCGAAGACGATGATGATGATAAAAAGAAAGAAAAAGGCACCAGAGGTAAGGCAAATAAAATCGCTTCATTCTTTGTTGATGGTGATGTAAGACTAATCGTTGATTCAAAGACCGAAATGTCATTTAAAGGAATAGTTAAAACAGCATATAGGAGTGATTTCGCCAAACTAGAAAATGGTCTCGCAAATGAAGTATCGCTTCTCAATAGTATTAATATGTGCTACACTGTCGGGTTTGGAAATATTAATGTTATTCAAGACAATTATAGTGTCCTAACAGTTAATTATTTCCGAGATGTTTTTAAAGAATGGTTCATCAAGCGACAAGAAATATATCATAAGCGATATGCTATGATGATTAAAAACCTAAAGCGAATTATTGTTCTGGCAAATAACAGATATAGATTTATCAAAATGATTATTGATGAAAAATTAGTCATAAAGAACCTTCCAAACGTTGAAGCGCAAAAACTTCTAGAAAAAAATAATTTTGACAAAGACGAAGGGACTTACAATTATCTCTTATCAATGCCAATCTGGAGTTTTACAAAGGAGAAACTGGAAGAACTTAAAAAGAAAATTGAAAAGGCAGAGAAAGACCTAGCAGACCTAGAAAAAAGAAAGCCTAATGATTTCTGGATAGAAGAATTGGACAATCTTACTGAAGCGCTCGTCGAAATGTATAAAGCCAGAAAAGAATTAGTAAGTCGCAAGGAAAAGAAGGGTAAGAAAACGTAAGTCATTAAAAACTATTTTTTTTGAGTCTTCGCTTAACTTTATAGTCGCGACCATGGAATTAACTAACGCTTTAAAAAGTGATTAAAACATTTATCGGAAATAAAAAGTAAAAAATGGAGGATTCTAAAGAGTTTAAAGAAAATATTAATAAATTTATTTCCGACTTGGGTTCAGTTAAATTTAATGACGATAAAATTCTTGATAAAGATGATAATAAGACTTCAGCTAATGAATTAGTTGGTAAATTTTTATCGATTTTGTTTGAACGGTAATTAATTTTTGTTTTATTTTTTTTTTCATTTACAAAATCGCATAAATAAGAATATGAGCAACATTTATAGTCATAAACTTTATGACGGACCAGTCAGCAAAGTCCCAAACATTAATACTATCAGAGCAACAGTTCAATATAGGAAAAATAAACCTCTCCAGATTATGCTTATCAAAGATACTTTGGAGCAAATTAAAAAACTTGGACTGGACCTTGATTTTTATGAAGCCGGAGGAAAATTAAAATCGGCGTCGGAAATATCAAAAATGTTAGTTGATGTTGTTAATCCTGAGATTGAAAAGTGTTTTATCGGATTCAACGACGGAACAAAGGAAGAACAAATTAAGGCTATCGCGCCATATATTAAAATCATTGAAGATACATGGCACATTCCAATTCCAATTCTCAAAAACCCAAATCGTCCTGAACTCGGGCTCAGAAATCCAGGAGATGTTTGTAAGAATATTACACAGTTTTATGAAAACCTGGGAATTTCTCTTATGTCTGACGAAACTTTCAAGAAAGATATCATTGATAAAACAAAGAAAAAAATCATTTCAATCAAAGAAGAATTGAAAGGAAAATTTGTCGGAGTTAATAAAGAAAGAAAAATTAATGATGAATTTTACAAGTTCGACGTTAAGGGAGATAAAGAAAATAGAAGAAACAGTATTGAAAATAATTATGTTGAGAACATAGTCAAAAATCTTGATGTCCTAGGCAAAAACATTGAGCGCGAAATGAATGGCGAACCTTCATCAACAATTTTCAATAATTTTATTTCCGAATCAATTAATGGTGGTTCTATTGAAGAATGTGTTGAACATGAGTATCATTTCGCAAAAGGTAATAGCATTAAAGATTCTGACATTTATTTATCCAATGACACACTTATTTTCCTAAAAGACGGAAAAATCATAACTGGATTCAAAAATGAAAATGGGAAAAATAAAATATTCTTTGAATCGTTAGTTGGAAGAAAATTTAATGATGTGTTAAAGCGTATTATAGACTCTTTTGGAAATAAATCTGACTTGAAATATCATTCCAACGAGGATAAAGGAGAAATTCATATGAACATATATTGCGACAACACAAAAACAAACAACACGATTAAAGTTGGTAATTTTGATTTAAATATGAGCAACATGGGAATGACGCGGATTGAAAAATCAAACAGAAAAAATTATTCAGTCTTACCAGAACAAAAGAATATAGACAAAGCTCTAGCCTCGATAGAAATAGTATATAATATTCAAAATTTGAACGCTAAATTTGATAAATTAAAAGAGTCATTTAAATCAACAATCAACGACTCAGTTCTTTCCGATGACCAATATTATGAAATGTTCAATTATTTCTTCTAAACCAAACTAACATTTTTTTTTGTTAATAAACTATGGCTAATTACATTGATTTTGATAAATTATTAAATCTCGTTAAAAAAAAGCAGAAAGAAAGTAATTTTAACGAGTATGTTAATAAAATTATTTCCGACCGTATCGGAGTTAAAAATACTGGAAACATTTCGTTCGGAGAATTTATTAAAAAAGTTCATTCATATTTAGCGAAAATATACAAAGCAAAATATGACGAGTATGTTATATACTACAAGAAATTGAAAGAACTTAAGAAAAAATCAAAGTCCAATAAATTATATTCCGAAATTAAACGGAGAAAAACTAAAGCAAAAGAAAATATAAAATTTATTTCCGAACAATATAAAACCCTATCCAGTAATACTAAAACTATTGAAGAGACGATAGCCTCTATTTTCTATATTCTCGTTAATACAATTGTCGGAGGAAATTGTGTGTCCTATAAATATATTATTAATGGAGATAGAAAAAAAGATGGCGTTGAACTCAAGTATGCCGATGGATATATCAAAGACACACCATCCGGAAATATAATTAAAATAAGAATTGCTAATGGAAAAGCGACTCTTGACGCAAAGAGTTATCGAGATGATTGGTATAAGAACTTTAAAAATTGGTATATATCAAACTATGATGAAGTTCCCAAAGAAGTTAAACCACAACTCGTAGTTTATTCTACCGGAAATAAATACAGACTAATCAATGTTGATGTTGAAGTAAAAACATTACTCAGTGCTTTTGGGATTCCAGACGATGGCAACCTTATTTCTTCGGTTAAAAAACATTTCGATCCTTTATTTCCCGACAAACTTAACGTTTCAAGCCTAGATAAATACGAAGACAAAAAAAAATTAGTAATTTATTGTGCTTCACATTATAAACTTCCGAAATATAATTAAAAAGTATTTTTTCCGAACATAATAAATAAGCGGGTTATGGAAATAGTTGATGTAGGTGATATTATTGAAGCATTAAGTATTAGAGAAAGTAAAAAGAAAGAATTATCAATCGGAGAAATATATGAAGCATTAGATATTAGACCAAAGAATGATTTACAAAAAATGCGTATTTTTGATTTAATAAAAAATTTAAATAGTATCGGAATAAATATTGCGACGGAAAAAAATGGAATTCCTCTTCCTTTTGAAGAAATACTTAAACAAATATATGGACTATTGTTCCCATTAAAATACTAAATGGAAAATTTTAGTTTTTTCCAAAAAAATGCTAATTTATTTTTTTTTATTAAATAAACTAAAATTAAAATGTCTAATACGCTTACCATTGATGATGTATATGAAGCACTAATTATTGATTCAAATTTATCCTATGAACAACAGAAATATAAGGTTCTTAAATTAGTTGATGCTCTCGGAGATTTAGGATACATTATTGAAACCGAAAGAGAGGGGCGAGAAGTTCCGCTTCAGGAAATAACAAAGAAAATTTATCAATTAGTTTTTCCGAATGTTATGCGAATTGCTTATGATAATGGATCACAAACTTACGATGAAAAACTAGACTGGGCACTCAAAATGGTTGATTTCTTCAACAAAGAATACGGAGCAAATATTATTGTTAAGAAAGACCCACTTAACCCCACGAGCCGTGAATATAGACCGGTCGAAGAGATTATCGACGACCTATATGTTATCCAAGATAAGATTTATAAAAATCTGCGAAAAGATGTTATTCTTCTCAACAAAAACCTTATTGAAGGCGCAGAATATCTTAAGAAAGCGTCGGAATATAAAGGCACAATTGACCAAAAGAGAAGTAAAAGATACGAAGCCCTTGATATTCCACAACAATTTGGCGGAAGTGGAATAGGAGACACGCTAAGCAAACTGACAGAAAAACTTGGCAACTTACTTAAAACGATAGTGCCAAAAGAAGAACCAATCAACATCGCAATCGAAACAAAACAAGGAAAAGATGAATTACTTTCCGACAAAGACATCAACGAGATTAAGAGCCAACTTGACAAAATCAAAGACCCACTTTCCAAACAAAAGACTCTCGCTCTTCTTTCGGCTAGAGTATTCAAGGCTAAACATGATGTCGGAAAACAATACAATAAATTCATTGATATCATGATGAATATGGATAATGTTCTCAGAGATATCAGGCGCTCTGACCTTCAGACTTTTGAACCTTCTACTGAATTCTTGTCATTTGTTGATAAATTCAATGAGTTCAAAAATAAATTTATCCGACTATTTGAGAAAAAAGAGATTAGCACATACGGAGAACTTAAAGTTCGCGATACTGGAGACGTCAGAACAAAAAATATTCATGACATTGTTAGTCAAATTGTTAATAAGGTTTAAAGTTGGTAAAATGTTTAAATTCATTCCGAACAATATTTTTTTTTGTTATTTAAAAGAGGATTTAAAAATGTTAAGCACGCTACAATATTCTTATATTGTTGTAATCTGTATTATTATCATTAGCATTGTTGGATATTATTACATGAGAGATGAACCTAAAAAAGTAGAGGAAAATCCAGAAGAAACTAAAAATGAAGAAGCACCAGTGGAAACACAGAATCCAGTTCAAATAACTACTGAAACTATTTCCGAGGCAGCCAAAGATACCCTCATCGCAAATGGTGAGCCAGAAAATTTTGACGAATACGTAAATAATGGAAAAGTGCCTACAAAAACTTTTTCCGACGATACACAATACGCGTCCCTAAATATTAAACCATCGGCATACATCCCAAAAGACCTTAACCAAGATTTCAGAATTCGCGGACTTCCAAAGGACCAACTATTCATTAAATATGGAAACAACGCTTTGGCAGCCACTTCTATCGACCCAAGAATCGGACAGATTGTTCCTGATTTCTAAGCCAAGCCCTTACGCGGGCTTTACCGACTACTCCGTATTAAGCCCTAACGCGGGCTTTACCGACTACTCCGTATTAAGCCCTAACGCGGGCTTTACCGACTACTCCGTATGGTAGTTTGTCGGAAAAAAATAGCAATTTTTTTTGATTTAATGATGTTTAAATAAAATTAATCAGATTCGCACTATTTCGCAAGCATCCATGTCGGAAATAAATTGTCTAACCTTGAATTTGTTAAAATTGTGTTTTGTTGCTTAGCAAATTAATCAACATTTATCTAGGATATCTTATCCAACGTTAATTTAAATGGGAGTTTATTTTTTTTGAACTATTATTTTTGTTAATATTATTAGTGGATATTCGAATTCTCGATAAATGCTGATTAATTTGCTAAATAGCAAAGCGCAAGTCCAACAAAAAAAGTATTGACAATTTATTCCCGACATGGTTGCTCGCGAAACAGTGCGAATCTGATTAATAACAAATAATATTAAAATAACAAAAAAAATGTCATTATTTTCCGACAAAGCCTTCATGCAGAGCAAGACGCCAGCCCCCGAGGGCTGTACTACATTTCGGCTGGGTCAAACATTCCTCCCTCAAATGATGGTTGTAAAACCATGTCGTCAATAGTATTTCCAGCATTACGATTAGATTTCAACATATTATCTCTATTTTCTCCGACGAATTCATCAAGATTTGTTTCTATTCTTTTTTTTCTTTCATCAACATCAATCGGTGCTTCTATTTTATTATTGCTAGACGCTAAGAAGATTTCTTTTCCATTTTTATCGTAAGAAATTGAACCATTTTGATGATTAACTATTGTTCCGCCGTCAATCATATCATAATTAATCATGAAAGCGCGCGAATCAGATGCCTTGGCGAAAACCTTGTTCGGAACAAAAGTTGGTTCTAGGAAATCGAAACGCCAATACATTTCATTTCCATAGACATATTTTTTCTTTCCGATAATATATAGCGCGGGAACTTCTTTGATGTCTATTTCTTGACCATCTTTTTTTAATTCTTGAACGGAATAAATTAGCGTTTTTTTCGCGACCCTCATTCCATAAAACATATTATTTTCTAAATCCACATTATTATCATAATAATCATATAAAACAATATATTCGTAATTTTCCATGATAATTCTTTTTTTAATAACTAACAAAAAAAAGTTTCAGTTTTAAGCCCTACAGCCCCCGAGGGCTGGCGTCTTGCTCCGCATTAAATTTTCCAAATCTTTTGGATTGAGAAACTACTTGGTCTTATCTTCTCGATTTCTTTTTTGTTTTTTTGACTGCTATTTTCTTAACAAACTCAGATTGAACTTTGTAATTGTTAATAACAATATTAAGATATTTCGCAAGAGTTTCAAGGGAAAGAATTTTGTTGGTCTCAATTTCGTAAATAATGTCTTTGGCTTTTTCTCTCTCGGTAGCAATTCTTTTTTCAATTATTTCCGACAATTCCAGTTTCTTTTTTTCATCATATTCAGCATAAAATAACGGTGAATTTAGATTAATATCATTTCCGGCGAAATATGAAACTAATTCTCCCTTGTAATATTGAAGAAGATATTTAAATAATTCTGAACATTGGTCATCGCTGAGTTTGTCAAGAATAATATCATAAATGCCATGAACATATTTTAGTGAAATTGAACGCAGAAGAGATTGTTTTGCCTTCTCATACATCGGATTATTTTTAAGAAGATTTGAAACAGATTCACCAGAAAGTTTTTGATTTATTTTGACATTACTTCCGCCATTTTTCTTGATGCTTTTAATAAATGGAGCAATTTTCTTTTTGATTTGTTTGTCCTTTGAAAACGCATCGATAATTCCCTGAAGATTTTCTGGGTCATAATTTTCATCGTCAGGGTCAAACTGCGACATAACTGCCTCGGTAAAAACATCTTTAATCTGAATATTATTATTTAATACTCCGATTGCTTTTCTCGGATTGAGAGATTTAATGAAAGATGTTAATTTCTTGATGACAAATTCTTGGGATTCTTTCTTTTTTTCGTCGCCAGTATCAACATTATTTTCAAATCTCTCGAGAATTTTTGTTTCAATATAATTTCCATAATCCTGTAAAATATTTGTCTTGATTAAGTCATCGTCAATTCTACTGTTGATTTCAGAAAGTTCATAAAATACTTCAAAAATCAATTTTTTTGTGTCTAGGTCGGAAAAGTTAAATATCGCTGGCAACATAACTTTTCCCTTCATGATGGAAAGTGATGAATTAGAAAGGAAATTCGAAAACCCATCAAACGTTTCAATGTTATCAAATATTTTTACCGACTCACACTCAACCATCAGAGCCGTTATCTCTAATAGTTTTTCTTTAATTGTTTTGACTTCATCAGTTAGAGTATTCCGTAGATTAAAAAAATCGGAAACATATTCATATCCTAATGTGTTAATTAATTTACTAATGACGGAAACTACGTCTTCAACAATAATATTAATACTATTCATTATTCTTCTTACCTTTTTTGATAATAATCAAAAAAAAATTTAGGTTTAACAAAAGGGAAATGATTATACAACTAATTATATTGATTCTTATCATACTAATAATATCGATAAGTATTCATGGTTCAACTGGAAAAACTACGCCTAAAATTGAGGAGCCTGGCGAATTCATGGAGTCATACGGTGAATTAATGGATGACCCAGTAGATTATAAAAAAGAGAAAACTAAAGAGTCAGTATATATCTTTAAGGATTCTGTTGTCGGAAAAATAAAAGATTATTACAATATTGACGATTCAATAACTCAAGAATTCATTAAGAATGGATTTAACAAAGGACCAATTGACGTTATTAAGTTTGACAGACAAAGAATGGACCCAATGTCTCAGGACCCAGTTAATTTATTATATTCCGACCCATACGAAGGCGGAATCGTCAGTTCGGACATATTGAGGTGAGCCGTTGCGCAAGGCTTTAAAAAAGCCTTTAGAACCGCCGTCAGCAGAACCCCGTGAGTTCTCAACAAAGGAGAAGACTTCGTAGTCTCGACCAAAGGGATAACAAGCAATTTTAAAAATGAATTTTTATGTTATTTTTTTTTAACAAAAAGATGGAAACCTATACAATTGATCTAAATAAGTATAAGACTTGCCCACAAATAATAGTGCCAACAACCACTAAAAAATTAGTTATATTGTCAAATGACAATGATTCAGATATTAAAGTGTTTATTGAAAATATGCCATATCTTAAACTCAAAGAAGTAATTCTTTCCGACGCGCTTCTTAATATTGGCTCACTGAATATATCGTATATTAGTAAATTAGTTGTTCCTAAAAATTGGGAGAGTTCTTCTGATATAAAGGATGTAATAAAGAGTGTTATGTTAAATAATAAAAATGTTATCGTATCGACGAATGAAAACGATAAAGTGTCGGATAAAAAAATTCTGGAATTTGTAGGTATGGCTGAGAATACAATGGAGGAAGTTGTTTCTGTTAGTTTCGTGAAAATAGTTAATTATATTAGAAATTTACCAAGCCAAAGTCTTAGTGTTGAACTGTCGGCGAGATTGTTTAGTAATGTATTTGAAAAATCTATTGAAGGACTTCTCAAAAATTATTTTATACAAAAAGAAGTCGGGATATCTTTCAGAGATACACTTATTATTTTAATGAAACAATTTAGTGTAGATTTGGGACCGCTTAAAGTCGCAACCGAACTCCTTAGACAATTTGAGGCGGAAAAAAAAGACAACGCAATTTGTGATACTGGAATCCTCCACACACTCGCAACAGCATTTTATGGTATTTCTTCCGACGAAGGATTAAGCAAAATTAAACCTCTGGAATTTGATAATACAAAAGAATTGATTCGAAACTTTATGTCAAAAAAAATGGAAGAAGGAAAGGCTCCAAAGATTGTTCAGAATGAACTTAACGAAAGATTTTCAGAAGAAATTAATTCCGACGAAAACATTAAAAAATTTGTAGCCGAACAAATGATAGCATACAGAGAACTCATGAACTGAGCCAAGCCCTTACGCGGGCTTTACCGACTGCTCCGCATTAAGGCTTTATAAAAGCCTTGAAGAAAACTGCGTATGGTAGTTTATCGGAAAGTAATTGTTTTTTTTTATCGCATCATAATTTCTTCGCTAACGGGTCTTGTCGGAAAATAAATTATAAAACTTTTGCCACTTATTCCTGTGTTCGCTGATTTAACCAGGTTTTGAATTTTTCCCGAGGATTTGATTAATAGGCAAAAAATAATATAAAAATATCAGTGTTTATAAAATATTACTATGAAAAAATATTAATTTGATAAAATAATAATTATTCTCGGGAAAAATTCAAAACCTGGTTAAATCAGCGAACACAGGAATAAGTGGCAAAAGTTTTATAATTTATTTTCCGACAAGACCCGTTTGCGAAGTATATGTGAAATCAAAAAAAAATCGCTATTATTTTCCGACAAGTAGTGCTTACGCAGTGGTCGCGAGCCCACGGGGGCTCAGAGGCGGAAGTAAATATCCATACATTTAATCATATGGACTATATTTTTTTTATTGAACCGACAGATTTTAATAACATCTCCGTTAATTCCTTCGCCCAAATCTATTTTAGAGTCTCCAATAATCAGGCTGACGATTAGTTTTTTGTAAGTATCAATATTATTTTCAAAATTTTCTTTATCATTGATTGCCTCTAGGTCGGAAATAAATTCTTTCATATCAACCTTTTTCTTGAATTTGAAATATGGTTCCTTTAATTCCTCAATAACAAGAATTGAATCTTTATCCATGGCAGTTTTTAATATGTTTTCAATGTTGTCTTCATCGTAATCATCAGGCGCATACTTTTTAATTATATGTTTAACTGCCGAAAAAACAGTGTTAAGAGTTTTATTAAATTCTTTTAGGGCATATACTTTTGGATTCATATCAGTAAAATCGTTTTCTTTTATATTTTCTCAAAAAAAAATTAAGTATTATTTTAATTAAAGTAATAAAAATATATATTCCAACAAGTATTGCTTACGCAGTAAGTCGGTAGAACCGCCGTCGGTTCGCGACGAAGGAGAAGAGCCCGCGTAAGGACTTAGTCAGAGTCGCTGTCCTCAAAATTTCCAATCTGAAATTTTATGTTATACACGTATTTTTTAGGAACATATAAATAGAAAAGAGCATCATTAAGTTCAATACTCCTACCATCATTAACATAAACTATCGCGCCGTATTTACTCATTATATCTTTTGCGTATGTTGAAAGAGTAGGATTATTTTTTCCGCGCTTAAATTTTGTGCTGTCGATTGACGAAATCTTTTCCTCATAAAGTTTGTTGAAGAGAGAAACATTACCCATAACAATAAAATATGAAAAATTATTTCTGGCTGTCGTGCTAAGTCCGGTGTAATTCTGCATAAGGAAAAAAGATGTAATATAAACGTGTCTCCCTCGCGAAAGAATATCTGTAATCGTCGAACCTTTCCTATCGTTGAACCATTTTTCCGACATAACATCATCGAAAATTATGATTGTCCTACAGTCGGCAAAGATTGCCAAATAATTTTTACTTGATCCGTTTTTAACATTGTCAAGAACTAGTTTTTTAACCAAATCGAAATATTTTTTAAACTCTTTTTTTATGTGAAGTATATTTCCTCTGTCCAACATATAACTTATAAACTGTGAGAAAATATCATTGTTCCAAAATGTTGGTTTTTGACTTGGATATTCAGCATAATTATCCAGAAATTTATTTTTTATTTTTACCCAATATTTATTATACATTTTCGAAAGATTTGTTGCTCTGTTGAATAGAAGTTCGATTTGCTCCTCGCACGCCTGATTATCGGAAAAAATATTTTCACTAGGAATGTATTCTCCATAGAATCCAGCAACTTTAGGGGCATTACAAAGAACATAAGCGCTGGGAATTTCTCGCATGTTATATTGAAGGAATCTTCCCATGATAGTTTTTCCCGACCCACTTTTTCCAATAATTCCATATGATTTATTCTGAAGAGTTTCTATGTCGGTGTCAAATTCATGTATTGACAGAGTGTTTTTTTCATCATCAACAACTCTTTTTACTGATTTTTTTTGTTTCACATCTTTCTTTTTATTTTCCTTCTTTTTATTAGTTTTCTTATCTTTTTTCTTCAATGATTTTTCCATTTCCTTTATAATTTATTAAAAAAAAATTTATATTAATTTGTTAATTCAGTCGCAACTACAAAGTCTTTTCCTTCGTTGGACTTCGTTGTCGTGAACCGACGGCGGTTCTGTCTATGGGGTCGCCATAAAGTTATATACGTTAATAAGGTTTGACATTAATATAATATAAAGAGCCAGAATAGAAAATAAGAACAGATATTTTTCTCTCGGCTTGTCGGTAAATTCAAATATTAGTTCCGTTATAATCAGTAGAATTATGATTATTAGAATAAATAATTCTTTGCTAAGTCTCATTATCGCCTTTTTTATAATGGTATTTTTTTGTTTTTGTTTTTGTTTTTGTTTTTTTCTATTTATAAAATAACATACTATGAGCACAAGAATGATTACGCAATTTTATAAGGTTCCGAGATATTTTGCGGGACCCACTATTTCAAACTTAGACCCACGAGAAGTCAGAAATATAAATACAACACTTGAAAAGGGACCCGAGACGCCGTATAGGTCTCACCCTAAATTTAAAAATAACTTTATGTTAGACCTGATGACTAACTCCAACATCGGAACAAAAGCAAGATTCAACTCTAAGAAAGTCAAGTATGAAGGAGAGGGAATGCGCGACGATAAGGATTTCCAACTTGATGTGCGTAGAAAGGAAGTTAAAATCAGGGCTAGACAACTTGCCACGAAATATAACCGCATTAAACTCCAAGAAGGTCCAATTGTTATTCGCGGAGAAAAAGAGCCATACGAAGTAGTTAATGGAACTAGATTTAGAAAATCATTTAAACCACATCCCAGAGAATTAAAACCTCGGCAAATATTTACAAAGTATAAGTCGGATTATGAGAAAATAACAACGACGGAAAAAATAAAACACATTATGGCAAACGAAGAGAAATTCCAAGACAAGGGCGAAATCAGAGTAAATAATGCCAAAGAAACTAAGAAAAGGGGCGAGACAAGAAATAATATGGAGAGAAATGTGGTTGTCCCCAATGGAAAAGAATCTTATATTAATACTTCCGACAATAACCCGGCGAAAATAATTCAGCAAATGAGACCATTTGACGACATGGCAATAATCGCAGATAATAATCCTTACGTTGCCCCAAATATGGCAAACCTTCAAAAACCAAAGCAAGGTAATCAAAATGTCGGAGAAATAATGCCAGTCGGACTTAGAGGGGACACTATAACAATGCGCCCAATTAAAAGCGGAGTTATTTTCGGTCCTCAGCAACCAACCACAAAGACGCAACTTATCGGAAAATTAATGGGATTGAAAGAGACTAATAGGGATATTACACGAGCCACTGAGGTTTCGCGCAAAGATTATCTTTCCGAAGTTCCCAAAGAGAAATTTACGAGAATGGATAGCGAAAGACAAGTCGTGTCCTATGATATTAACAATGTCGAGAGAGTAAGAGTTTCCGATACATCATATCAAAGACAACTACCAGTATTACGGCAAGAGAAGCCAATAACAATGACGAAGCCAGTTTCGCAGTCTCGCGTTATTCGGAGAAATGATGGTGTGGAAACATTTAAAGTCCGTGATTTTTTCAAAGATATTCAGCGCCCATCATCAAATACATTCGTTAAAATGTCGCACAAGAAAGTTTAGGGTCTCATACCGTAATATAAAATAACTTAATTTTTTTTTCTTAACTTCAAAACAAAGAAAGGAAATGGATAAAAATACTTATAGGAGATTTGAAAATGATAAACAATATGTAGCACTTAGCACAGTTTTTCCAGGGTTTGATTCTCTGGGTAAAATTGAATCAGTTATAATGTTGAGATTTTTTTCCGAAGTTATGCGCCCACTTGATTCCGATGGCACTCTCGCGAATTCGTTTGACGCACTCTTCGAGACTGATATGGTTCGGAAAATATCTTTTGACGAATACATTGTTAAGCCACTTTTCCAGATTCTTCCGGGAAATGATAATGATGAGAAATTCGTTTATTTTGTGAAAAAATATAATGCTTATCGTAATATGAACTATAACAAAATAGTTGATGAACTCAACGAAGAGGCGGAAAAAAATAACCGTGTTCCGGTTGATAAATTCTCAATTGCCTCGCGCGTTCTTGCCACAGGAGATAACAAGAAAAAGATTGAGAAATTCGTGGCGGAAAATTATAAGATGGATAACTATCCGTTTGAAATCTACATCGGCGAAATGGGAAGATGGATGAAGACTGACCCATACAATAACCAGGAAATAGATAAAGTATTTACTTCCGACACAGTTGATGACAAGAATAAGAACGGAAATATATTCAAGGAGATTCTTCAGCGCACAATTGACCTTCAAAAACAAGACCGCCTCACATTTGACTCATCACGAATTAGTGAAAAAAAACGTATTCTTGATAAGGTTAAAGAGCAGGCACTTGCTGGACAAGAGGATTGCTTGAAAGTTTTTAACAAGATGAGAGAGTTTGATGCCTCGTCGGTAGTTAATGAATTCGTTAAGTCCTTAACAGAATCCACAGACCAATTCGTCTTTGAAAAGGCTTTCGAGAAACTTAAGAATCTTGACTTTGACGACATTCTCAAGAAGCGCGAAGATTATCTGAAACGTATTGACGAAGAGGTCGGCGAAAGAGAATTTATTGAGAATAACGAGACTTATCTCCAGGAAGACATGGGACTTTCAACTATCGGCGAAGTTAAATTAACCGAAGACTAATTTTAAAACAAATCGGAAAAATCATCCATATCCTCTCGTAGGGTATAATATTTTTTTTCTGGAATAACTGGTTCGGTAAAATTTAGTTCAAACAAATATATTTTTTCGTCTATACTACATTCTCTTTGCCAATTCCAATGAGCATTATATAAATTCATTTCCGTTGAGTTTGTTATGTTAATAACATAAGGAGAATAAAAATCGATGTAAAGTATTTTAAGTAAATATTGTTTTCGATAATATTTGTTTTCTCCATCTGAGTCATACCATACATCTATAATTTCATAATTATTTTTTCTGTCATTGACATTGCGCATCATCCAGACACCATTACTGAAAGTTATTTCGTCAATCTGGTTCTCCTCAATAAAATGTATTTTATCTACTATTGTTTGTCTGATATTAGTTGAAATTAATAACCAATCAATATTTTCATAAAAATAATCTTTGGGATAAAAATCGGATTCGAAACTAATGTTATTTGTTATGTATTTATAAATATTTTTTTCCGACATATTTTTCGTAAAAACTTTTTCATAAGCCTTTCTATTTTTTTCTGTCATTGATAATTTTAATATAATTCTCAAAAAAAATACTTTTAAAAACAGTTATCATAATCATCCATATCCTCTCGTAGGGTATAATATTTTTTTTCTGGAATAACTGGTTCGGTAAAATTTAGTTCAAATAAATAAAGTTGCTCGTTTAAATCACACTCATGTTGCCAAACCATAAAAGACCACAAAAAATCAAAATGTAATGACGAGGTTATGTTGATAACGTAGGGTAGATTATATTTGATATATATTATTTTAACTAAATATTGTTTTACGCGAAATTTGTCGTCTGAATCATAATATACATCAATAAAAGCATAGTGAATTCTTTCATTGTTTGTATTGTATTTTAAGTGAGGACCATAGGTAAATTTTATTTTTTCTATTAAATTTTCTTCAATTAAATATATTTTATCAACTATTGCTTTCCTGATTGAATTTGTCATCATTGAAAAATTCGAGAAATGGCAATCCCCGATATACAAATCTGAATCAAAACTTATATTGTTCGTTATATACTCATAAACATTTTTTTCCGACATATTTTTAGTAAAAAATTGTGAATAAAATTTTCTATTTGTTTCTGACATTAATATTGTTGGTGTCTCAATAAAAAAAATGCTTTTAAAAATCATAACACATCAAATCATCGCATAAACAACCATAAATTACAGTCAATAATCTTTCCTTATTTCTCTCCTCAATTTTTTTTTCCGACACATATCTAACATAATCGTCTATTTCATTGTCGGAAACATATATTCGTTCTATAATTTTAGGATGTCTTAAAATTTTTGTATTACTGAATAGGTGATCAATGTTTCTTGGGTCATCAATAACGAACGAATATCCGTCATCAATTAATCTATCAAGTATTTTAACCAGCCTATTATATCTCGGAACTATTTTTTTTAATTCTATATTAGGAGAATTAATTATTTTTTGAAATATTTTACAAGAAAATTTGCTATATCGACAATAATCAGGAATTATTAGTTTTCCAAATCCACAATTATTTTGGTTTAAGATAATATAATGGCATACTATTTTTATAATTTTATCTTCTGATATTTTAGTTAAATATTCATTAATATGAGTTAATATAAAATTAATATAGGATCCATAACGGTATGATTTTTTATCTGAAAGAATAACAATAAAATGTTCGGGATTATTTAATACCAAATATTTCCACACATCATCGTCCTTAACATCATTATATAAATTATAGTAAGGTTTTACATTGTTCGAATAATTATAAAACAATAATTTATTACCATAATAACCTTTTATCGGAAATAAAATTTTTATACTTCCTTCGCCGAAATCATCGTATCCATAATATAGTTTAATTCTATTAATCATTTTTTTCCTATGTAAAATTAATTTCTATTTATTAAATTACCGAGCAATAAATGTCTTATACCAACAACATTGTTTTATATCAATTAAATAATATAATTATATACAAAACATTACACGAGGAGGATAATGTTGAAAATTATGAAAAAGCAGAAGAAATATTAAAATCAATGAAAACAAAATTTACGCCGGAAAATATAATAAAAATAAAAAAAATTGATGAACAAGTATATGATTTTTTAGTTGAATTAATTAAGACAAAAAAATCGAAAATAATTAATAATTATCAGAGAAGAAAAAAAGTAAAATTACTTTATGAACTTATGAAAATAAAAGGGGTCGGAATAAAAACTTCCCTTAAAATAATAACGAACTATAATCTTAAACATTTTTCCGACTTAAAACCGGAAATGTTATCAACAGAAACACAAAGAATCGGGTTAAAATATTTTAGTTCTTTCAATGTTCCGTTTAATAGGGAAGTAGCCGAATATTATATAAACACAATCAAAACTGAGGCAAAATTAGTAGATTCAATTATTGATGTTATTCCGGCGGGTTCATATAGACGAGAAAGAAACAAACTAAATGACTTAGACATTTTAATAATTTGCGAAAAAAAAAATAAAGCACAAAAAGCAATGGTCAAATTGAAAACTATTATTACGGAAAACTATGGAATCATTAAGTTCATTGATGGGACTTTTTATATTGGGTTCTTAATGAAAAATGATATTGATGGAATTCCACACCACATCGATATTAAGGCATTTTCAGAACGCGAAAAACCCAGCGCCTTACTTTATTTTACCGGAAATAGATATTTTAATATAAATGTGAGGAAAAGAGCAATTAGAATGGGTTTTAAATTAAATGAATATGGACTCTATAATAAAGAAGGGAAACGATTTAAATTACGTTCCGAAGAAGAAATACTTGCGAAGTTGGGATTAGAAAACATTGAGCCAAACAAGCGCACTTTTACTCCGGACACATCTCTGCTCCAATATATTAAAAAAAACTAGGCAGACTGTTATTTTTTTTCGTCAGATTCTTCCTCTTCGGAATCGGATTCACTATTGTAGCTGTCTTCATCGTTGCTATCGCTGTCTTCGTTGTCGCTGGATTCGTCGGAAGAAATATCTTCTGATATAAATGAATTAATAATTTCATTTGCTTCAATTATTCCACTTAAAGTCATCCCAGAATTATTAATGATTATTTTTCCTGGTTCATAGGCGACTTTTTCTGTTGTTCTGTTGTTATAAACTACTGCCATATATTTTTTTCCGTCATCATCAAATACTATTCCTCTTTTACACCACTTAATTTCTCCGTTCATTTTTTTAGTATTTAAAAAAAATAAAATCATTTTTAAATTCGTTTCTCGTCTTCAGAAATTTCCCATCCGTCGTCTGAATAATCCATAAAAGCACTCATTTCTAACGCCAAAGTATCTCCCCAAGCATTGATAACGATTTTTCGCGGTTCATAGAGTATTCTTTCAGTTTTTCCATCATTGTAAGTCGCGAAAATATAGTTAGTGTCTGCTTCGTCGGTTATGAGGCTCACAACATATATATTCCCGGAAGCAATGAGTTTTTTGTTTCTTTCTTCATAAAACTCCTCGTTATTGCTGTCTTCGTTGTCTCTGTCTTCGTTGTTTCTGACTTCGTTGTCTAAACTCATTTTTTTACTATCAATAATAAGATAATCAATTTTTTAATATTTTTTCCGATTAGGACTTGTATCGCCGAATTGTGATGAGCCCAAATCCTGAGGCATCCAGTTATTATCCCCAAATTGAGACTCTTTGAAAGGAGCATTTGATAGAATTTGTTCCGGTTGAATATCATATCCGAACTCATCTGTGAATTCAACATTTCGCCCCATATCACGATAATTTTGATTTTCAATAAACTGTTTCGCCCCATAAGTCATTCCACCGCGGAATTTCAATTTATTTCGGATATTAATATATTGTTCGTATTTTATCCGTTCAATTTCAGACTCTATTTTTTTTAGAACCAGTAATTCCAGAAACAAATATCCAGTATCTACTTGTCCGTTATCATAGTAATAATAAAATCGTGGTTCATTTTCCGACATACACAGGCGCGCAGTTTGAAGCAGGTGAGTCATATTAAAGTCATCAATCTCAATGAAAGGATATTTTTCAACCACTTTCTTAATTACATGTTTGTAAGATATTTTTCGGAAGTTATCATAAATATTTGCGATTCTCGGGTCATCAAGTGATAACCTACTGGGGTTATTTCGCACATTGTCAGGAACGAATCCTAAAACATCGCGAAATCTATCAACTTTGCCTTCATCAATAAAAAAGTCATTCATTTTTAACTGTTATTTATTAAAAAAAAATAATTCTTTTTGTTTATATCTGTTTTCCTGTCTGAAGGTCCCAGAAAATCATTTCGTTTGTGTCCATATTGACGAACATAACTTTCCAGTTAGAATGTGAAAGCCTTGAAGCACATCCAATTTTTCTAGCATCAAATGGGAAGGCTGGGAAATCAACTTTACTTTCTGATATGGGGATGTTGAAACGAGAGCGCTTTTCTACGATATCCCAAACCATATAATTGCCCGAAGCAAGGAAAATCATAACTTCATTTTTTCTTTCCGGATTAGGATGTGGAATCATTGCGTTCATGATACCAACATTTATTCCGAGTCCGCTGAGTCCGCCGAAGTAATCGCTCTCCCTTAGTGGTTTCTTGTTTGTAATTATTGTTTTATCTCTGTAATTGTATGATGAGAATGTGTCGTCGGATTCAAAAAGCCAAATAACGCCGTCAGTTGTGAGACTTTCAGTCGCGCACAACAAGGTCTCGCCAAGATTTGGGCGCTCTGGAATAAAGTCGGAATAAGTTATGGATCCTACGATTTTATTTTCCGACGTTGAGTATTCGTCGATTCTGTGCTTTGAGAAAAGATAAATGTTCTTTGTAGAAACGTTCAGAGCCGAGGCATTGTAGAACATATCGGAAATAGTATATTGTGAGAATTCTGAGGCTGGAATGTTTCCCTTACTGGCGAGTTGTTTTGTCCAGTAATCAATGACAATGTTAGAAGGAACGCGCCCAAGTCTCTGAGTATAAATCTCAAGGATTAGTTTGTTAAGATTGTTTTCGCGGTCGCCATATTCTTCGAGGGTCATAATATAATCAGGCAATGTCTCAAAATTTACTTTTCCGGCATAAAACGCGTTGCTTATTTCATCTTTTCTATCTGTGGAGATTTGTTTAAAAACCATGTTGATATATGTTTCGGAAATAGTTTTATCTAATTTATTTCCGATTTCTTGATATTCTGGACTATTTCTGATTTTATCATCAACGAATTGTTTGATTGGAACTAATTTTTCCGTTGATTTATAACTCATAAGCATGTCAATTGCTTCTTGCTCTGTTGGTTTTCTGTAAAGCGCTGTTTCATAAACTCCGGTTATTATAGATTTCGCCGCCTCATCACTATCGGATAAATATTTGTCAATGGCTTCGTCGGAAATATCACCTCTATTAATCATATCAATAACTTCAGACTCTGGTGTATCATAAATTCTCCCAGTTAAGGCTAAATATTTAGCATCAATAATTGGTTTGAGATATGAAGGAATAGTTCGGATTGCCATTGTCTCGCTATATTTTCCGGTCTCAAAATTTTTGACGTATAGGGCGATGTCTTCTTCTGATGGTATTTTTCCGATAATAGTGAAATAGCGCAGAACAAAACTCTTAATGTATTGTGTTGTTTCATCTTCTTCGAAATAATTGTCATAAACTATCTGGCGATCTGTTTGTGTAAAGTCAAAATCACGAAGGGAACCATCAATAATCTTATTGACAAGAACTTCGTTAGCCGGATAATGATACAGATAAAGATATCTGCTTCTGATTTCTTCCTTGAGTTTTTCAATTCTTTCGTCTGATTCATTAAGTATTTCTAAAAACTGAGTCGGAGTAATTTTTTTATTGTTCAACACATTTTCCCAAAATAAATATTCCGTTGTTTTTGTTGGATCAACATATGAAGTTAGTTTTTCCTTTAGACTTCTGGGCTTAACGGCAATGAATGATTCTCCTTTTAATTGTAGTTTAGCCTCCCATTGTGATGTATCCTCATTTTTTGGATCACGTCCTAATGCCTTGTTGTAAGTTAGAATAATTAAATTTTGTGTTTCAGTCTTCCTGTAAATATAATAAAACACTAACACTAGCAAAATTATCGCAATGATAATTAATAGCCACTTAACTGTTTGGTTCATTTGTCAATGATTTTTTAATTAAACAAAAAAAATAACATTTATTTTCCGTCCTAAATCAAAATTGCTTATAGGAATAATTCCTTCATACTCTTAGAATAAACTATATTTCCATCGACCAGAATTATACAGTTTCCGGAAATTTCGCATACAGATACTTCAATTAAATCATTTTGTTGTTTTGTTATTTTCTTACTTATATTTTTTCTTTCTGTTTCTGATAATTTTATGAACGCTTTTCCGTAATCTTTTACTATCACAAAATATTTTCTGAATAAATAAGACTCAAAACCGCATACAGTCAAATTATTTTTCTGACCTTTGTCTGTATATCTTTCTTCATATATATTAATTCCGGATTTATGGTAGGGAGTATATAACATAAAAGTAAGTGGCGAACCATCAGAAAATGGATTAAAAATAGAACTGTCGTAATAATATTTTTCACCATTATATATCATCATATTTTCCGTTGGTTTGTCGGAAGATAATTTAATGATGTTATCAATTACTGAAATAAAACTTAAATCAGTCAGCGAAGCATTAATATGTAATTTTATCGAATCATTTGTTATTCTTATGAACCTTACCAGCAGTTTTTCATTAACGCTTATGTCTATATAATATCCGTCTTTTTCTTTATAAATTTTCTTATCCATTTTGTTTGTTTCTGATTAAAAAAAAATAATCTAATTTTTAAACTAAAATTCGTCTAAATGATATTGCTCTATATACATAACTTTGTGTAAAAATATTTTTTTGCGAACATAAGGAAACGAATAGTAATGACTGACGGAACAAACACAGTCAAGAAAATTTTTACTTTCACGAGCCATCAAAGCATAAGGGACAGGAATTTTTTTCATTATTAATAGACCATAATAATATTTAGTAATTTCTTTTCCGTAAAATTTAAATCCGCGAGATATTAGGTCGATTATTATGAACGTTCCTGGTTTATTTGATTCATTTTCTAACACTATACTAATTTTTCTTAATTTATTATAAGAGTATCCATCATATATTTTCTCAATTTCTTTATTGTTCATCAGTGTTTTTCGATTAAAAAAAAATAAATTAGTTTTTAAATTAAAATTCGTCTAAATGATATGTTGATGGCAAAATCCTGACCATCCCATAAATCAATTTATGCTTTCCATAAAAGTCCGGAAATTTTTCGATAATTTCTACTAAAGGTTTATTATTAAACAAAATCATAAAATATGTAAAATTTATGTTATATAGTATTATTTTTCTGATACGATATAGGGATACTACATAATTTGGTGATGGATTTATTCCAAAAGATATAACGTCAATAATATGTTTTGGATATTTTAATACGATCGGATTTTCTAGAAGCGATGAGAGAGTTCTCTTTACGTCATAATTTCGTGTTATAATTTTTGGTTTGATATTATGTTCGTAAATCCATGTTATGCCTCTTCCAAGTTTTCTTGTATAAAGTTTCATAATATTTTACGATTTAAAAAAAAATAAATCATTTTTAATAACTAATAACCTCGTCAAGCTCGACTACGAATGATTTAAGGCAAGTTATCAGGAAATCACAAATTTTCGGTGAATCATCCTTCAAAATCGCAGAAACTTCAACAACATTAAAAAGTAAATGAGGAACTTTTGGTCGGAAACTAATATATAATTCTTCCGACTTGTTTTTCTTTAGTTGAGACTCAATAATATCCCACAAAGTATAATCATTTTTCTGAATAGAAACAGTTTCCATATCTCCTTTTATTGTTGATGATACGACATCGTTTTCTCCGGGACTTTTCAGAAAACTAATGTTTGTTTCAATGAAATCTTTCATGTCCTCTATTAAATTCTTTACGTATTTTTTTTCATCAATCTTTACATCAGGAAAATCAAAGACCATTGAAAAATTAACACCATCCACAATGAATTTTTCTATATTGAAGGGTCGGAATAAATTATTGTCTTTTCCTGATCCAATAACAACATCAAAAGATTCTTTAATAAATGATGTTTTTGGTAGAGTTCCAATTCGGCATTCGGGCATATATTTATTTCCGTCAGAGAAAATTATGTCGGACATAAATAAATCTTCATTTTCAAGTGTTTCGTTATCAACATCAATTTGCGCTGTTATTTTTTTGTCTGGATTTTTCTCATACTCATATGGGTCCAGCGATAAAGATGTCATCTCAATTGTTGTTTTCGAGTTAATTCCGATATCCCACCTCTTTGAATTCTCGGTTATTTTGAATGAATTACATTTTAATAAGGCGCCTTTGCCATTAGATAAAGCAAATCTTCGGAAAGCATTAAATAAATGAACTGTTGTTCCGGTGAATTTAATTAGCATCTGTCTTTCTTTTTTGAGTTCTATTTAATAAAAAATAACTTTTAAAAAAGCGTTTTTATATTACAAAAAAATAAAAAATTCAGAATGTTAAACCATTTCCTCAACAAACAAAGGAGCAGGACCCAGTCCTTGACACTTGGGAAACCCAGAAAACAAAACGTTCTTTACGATATATACGATGCCAGAAATTCACCCATTGGTTCCCTTGACTGGCTTTTATTCTCAGAAAATTATGATACTTATTTTTCCGACGAACTTCTCAAAAAAATCAACTCCTTCAAGGACTCAAAGTTCGACATTCTGAGAAACAAAATAAGGTCGGAAATATATTCATGCCCAGAACTTATAAACGAAAGTCTCAAAAAGATTCCGCGAATTATTAAAGAAGACGACGACAACGAAGACATAGAAAAAATAGTCGAGATTCAAATTTCTCCATTCGGTTTTGCGATAGAGAAAAAAAAGTTTTATTCAGAACCGGTTGGATTAAGATTTTAATCTTCTTCTTCAATTTTTTTTAGCGAACTTAAATTTTCTATGACATTTTTTGAACTAAAAACAAAAGGCTCCGGAACAGTTATTTTGAAATTTTCTTTCATTATTTGTTTTGTTTCTTCATCTCCATATTTGTCTGTTAATCGTTTGTAAAAAATGGCTACTTTAACATCAATATACCCGACAGATGATGGTCCAGTCTGATTAGTTTCTGGTATTAAATCACAAATAAATTTTAATATTTCATGTTCATTTAAAACTATCGCTAGTTCTATAATGTCAAATCCTCCCACTCTATAATAATTAAAAATATCAATTTTTTTTCCTAGTATTTTTGATGTTTTTAAATTTTCTGATAATCCAATCAATATTTTTTCTAATTCTTCTCTAGTATGGTCTCTGTAAATGTTTTGTCCCATTTTCTTTGTTTGTTATTTTATCAGAAAAAAAAATAGTTTTTAAGGAGCACTTACGCGGACTCTTCTCCTTTCGTTGGACTTCGTTGTCGCGAACCGACGGCGTTCTCCTAGAACTGAATCTCGTCAATGACTTTTCGGTAATAAATTGATTCTCCGATAGTCGTCGCTCGGACATACTTAATGAAATCGCCGGGAACTGCTAAGAAATATTTCGCAACAACGTCATTAACGAAAACCGACGGAAATAAACCACCCGGAATAGTATCAACTATTTCCTCTTTAATTTTTTCGGCTTCATATTTGTAGCGATAAATTTCGATAATTGGAGGCTGAAGAATATTTTTGAGCGGATTGAAACTAAAGAATAAGTAATTAAAGAGAAATAGATATTGTTTTCCGCCGGAAATGTTAGTATATTTTTTATATTCGAAATCCTCGTTCAGCCCAATATAAATTATTTTTTCATTTTTTTTTCCGACCTTTTCGGTTTTGACATCTGTCAGAGAGTAGGCATTAACGAGATTTAGGTTCAGCGTAATGATTTCGTCGAATTTTTCGTGTTTGAAAGATTTATTCTTAATCTCAATATATTTTAGTTTGTCTTCGTCGGAAAAAAATCCTTCAACTTCAATCTTGGAACATCCGTTCGTTATAAGAAAGTCCCTAATATTATTAATAATTTTTATCAACTCATAACTGCTTTGTGTGTTAATCATTTCCTTTTTGGTTAAGGCTTTTTTAAAGGCTCTTTTTATTTTTCCCAAGGCTTTTTTAAAGGCTCTTTTTCAATATAAAAAAATACAATTCAATTTTAAAACAAAAAAAAGGTCAGGAATTAGTTGGTTAGAGTAAAGGCGAGAATTGAATTGTCTTGGTCTGTCAAAATCTCAAGTTTTTTGTGAATAACCGTCGGAGAATATTTCTGATAAATAGTTATCCACTCCATGACAAATTGAGCCATAGTTATTGATTTTGTGTTTGTTTTGCTTTCTTCGATGAGGTCGTTGTATCGTGAAACAAAAAACTCAAGGAGAGAAATGAGACTATCTTCTGAACGATTTTGGAGATTGAAAACAACGGCATCGACTTTTTCTGAATAACTAACGGACATTTTGGAGTTTTTTATGTATCTAAAAAAAATTCATTTTTTTAATTCTTTGTGAAACTACATTTCAGTTCCTTGTATTGTTCTCTGCGACGTTTCTGTTGTGCTGATAGAACTCTATTATTCGGAATAATATCATATACTAAACAATCGCGCTCGTGTTTGATTCTATTTATTCTTCCGATTTTTTGTTCCATAGAAGATGCTCGCGGTGTTGCGAAAATGAGTGTGTCGAGATAAACAACATTGAAACCTTCTGAGACCAACGAATAGGTGCTGAAAATTATGTCATACTTTTTTTCGAGGGCATCTTTATAGAATGATTTTTTTTCGCCACCAATAAGTAGTAATTTATTTTCCGACGGACAAAGCGCGAATAAGACTCGGAGATGTTTTTTCCTGTCGCTCAGAACTAATATTTTCCGGTTTTTGTCGGAAGAAAATATGTTGTCAATGGTTTTAATTATCTTTTCGTTGTAATCGTCCATAGAAATTAAAGTATCAACCATTTCGAAAAATTTTGGCTTTCCATCTTTATCCACAAGGATTGGGAGTTTGATATCGTCAAATGTTTTCTGGACAATAACTGTTTTATTTTTGAATGTTGAATTAAAGGGAATTGCTATTTGTTTTCCGATATAATATCTGTAAATGTCGTGGGGACCTTGAAATGGAGTAGCCGAAAGTCCGATACAATAATTAAAAAGAGTTTGAGAAAGAATATTTTGAAAATAATTTGCCGAAAGATGATGAACTTCGTCGATGATTAGCATTTTGAAATCGTTAAATAATTCTAGGCGCTCAAGACCATTGTCAATAAATGACTTGTATGTTGTAATGATAATATCATATGTGCTAAAATCTTTTTCCGCCGAAAGAGTTCCGCTAAATATTTTTGGTCGAGTTGTATAAAAAATGTCAAATTGTTCGAGCCATTGGTTCAAGACAATATTTGTCGGAGTTAAAATGATAGACTTCAGTTTGAGTTTATTGAGGAGATATATAGTTGTCAGCGTTTTTCCAGTTCCGCAGGGCATTGAAAGAAGACAACTACCATATTTAGCGTCTAAGTCTAATATTTTTTCCGACTCAATTTCGGCGACTACGAGTTGTTGATACTCAGAAAGTTCAAATTCAGGATTTTTTTCTGATGTGAATGCGAAGATGTTATTGTCGGAAAGTTTATGAAGATTTATTGCGCTTCCGATACTGTCCATGTCGATATATTTCGGAAAATAAATGTATTTGCCCCTGAGTTTGTAAAGATTTTTCATTGTGCTTTTTCCGCCATAATATGATACGACAATGAATGCTTTTTTCTTTAATTCCTCAATTTGTTCTCGGTCATCTTTATTTATTGCTAAACCTAAGTTGCTTATGTATTTTTTCATTTTGTTTTGCTGTGTCAAAATATAAACTATTTTTTAACGGAATAAAAAAAATATCAGTTAAAACCATTCATACTTGAAACTCTCTAATCTTTCTTTTATTATTTTCCTATACTTTGTTATTTCTTCCGATACAAGTTGATGAACCGGTTTATTCTCCATGAACTTAACTAGAAAATTTTCAAATACGGAATTAAATATGTTGAAGTTTTTTTCTTTCCGATAAATTTCTTTATCTGTTAGGGTTTTGTAAGTATCTCCATTTCCTTCAATAATATCAAGTTGTTTAAGGATAAGTTTATAAACTTCAGGAATAATTCTTCGCGTATCATCGGCATAATAAATTAATAGTTTCCGATTGGTTTCATCTTTATAGTCTCCTTTGTTAATTCCATCGACAATTTCAATCAGACAATTAACTTCTTCGTCAATGTATTTAAATTCTAGGTCCATAAAATCAGGTTCAGCAATCTTGTCAGAAACTTCATTTTTTCCAATATTTATTTCCGATAATTCCTTTTCGACTTGGTTAAAATCCATTGCTTTTTGGTTCGAATAAAAAAAACTACTTTTAAAATATTCATCAAAAAGTCGGTAAAGCCAAAGATTTTAAAAATCTTTTATCAAATAGTCGCGAACCTATTGTGGTTCTAGGTCTTAATGCGGAGCGGAGTGGCTAAAGCCGGCGATACGGCTTAGATTAGAACTTCATCATGGCGAAATACTCTCTAAACATTTTTCCGAGATAGAATTTGACAGTTAGTCTGCGCTCAATTTTAATGATGTCAAAAAGAACGACTGCGATTTCATTGTATTTGTCAAACTTTTCGGGGTTTGTTTCTTTGATGTAGGCGAGTTTTTCCTCAATGAACTTAACATTTTCATTAAAATTTACGGTAGCAATTTCGGTTATGTCGGGGAAAAATTCTTCATTTATGATTCTGCGCTTTTTCATGAAGAAAATATCTTCCTTGTTTGGTTCCTTAATTTCTGGTTTTGCTCTTCTGACTGGGAGTTCTTTTTTGATTACGACTGGGGCAACGACAGCGGGAACTGGATCGTTTATTGTTATTGATGAATTGACAACTATCGGAGAATTAATTACAACAATGTCGTCTTTTTTTACTACTTCAATTTTGTCCTCCTTTTTCTCGATTTTTATGTCGTTGTTTTTATTCTCCAAAACAACTCCTAGTTTTTTGTTAATCTCAAAAGTTATTTCCTCCTCAATTTCATTATCCTTTGGAAAATCAAGTTTTACTTCCGTCTGTTCAGTTTCGAAATCAAGATTTGTAAGGATTTTGTTAATTACTTTCTCCTGGTTTTTATTATTAGGTTTTGCTTTTTCAACTTCTTTAAGAATGTTGAATTTTGTATCCGTAAGGGATTGGTCAGCCAAATTTTTCTTATATAATTTAGTATAAACGTCGCCGAATTTCATTTTTTTCTCTTTATAAAATGAAAAAATATTATTTATTTGATTGTAATGCGACGACAGAAGAATATGGGGAAGTTAAGAGACTGAAAGCACTTTTGGGAGACTATTCTTTTGTCAATATTTCAAACGACGTTTCAAAAATTAGTCGGAAAATAAATAAAACACTTGAAGATGCGAAAGAAAGGTTCGCTAAAATTTTAGGTATCGATGCGGGAAAATTCATTATTACTTCCGGCGCGTCAGAATCAAACGCCACAATTTTCAAGTTTCTAACACAAAAGTTTGCGAGTGGAACGATTATTTCTTCAACGATTGAACACAAATCAATATTATGCGCTCTGAAAGATTACGAAGGAAAATATAAAGTCAAACTAGTTGAGCCGAATAAGGATGGGGTTATTACGCGAAAAATAATTGAAGAGGCTTTAACGGAAGATACATTCCTGGTTTCAATTATGACGGCGAATAATGAAACAGGGTTTATTAACGATTTCGTTGGGATTGGAGAATTATGTAGTGGGCGGGGTATTTGTTTTCATTCCGACGCGACGCAATATATCGGAAAAAATATTGATATTGTCAAGCACGTTAATTCATTTTCAATGAGTTTCCACAAATTAGGCGGACCTAAAGGTGTCGGACTTTTATACTATGATAAACTTTGTAAGGATTTGAAAGGTCTTATATATGGGACTCAACAAGATGGAGTTAGAGGTGGAACTGTAAATTTTGTTGATATTATTCCGGCATTCCTGGCGTTTGATATAACACACCTTAATAGATGGAATAAAAATAAAGTGCTGAAGATTAAGAAAGATTTCATTAAGAGAGGATTAAAGAAGATAAATTCCAGCATATATTTCTATGAATATGAAAATAGTTTAGATAACACGATTTTCCTGTCTCTGGGAAATACAGCAACTTCAGAAGATGTCGCGCGATTTTTAGATAGCATGGGCATTTTAGTTGGATTTGGTTCGGCGTGTAATACATCCAAAGGTAGCCACGTCGTGGAAAGTTTCAAGGAGTTGGATATGAATTACAAAAAAAATATTATCCGAATATCATTCGACGACAGAACAAGTTCAGACGATTGTAAGAAATTATTACGAGGATTTAATCAATACCCATTTATTTGAATGGTTTATAACAATAAAGTCCTTTCGTTTGAAAGATAAAGTAATTTTTTTTAAAAATATATTTTAACATCCTAAATTTTAAAAAAATGTCAGAAATAAAATTAAGTATTGATGAAACTAACGTAGAAATATTAATTAAAGGAGAATATAACTTGAACACACAAGATGACGAAGGGGAAACATTATTACATAAATCTACAGAAAGAAATTATTTAGGAGTTGTGAAAATGTTATTAAATAATGGTGTTGATGTCAATATCAAAAATAAATATAAACATACTCCCCTACATTTGGCTTGTATGTTTGGAAATTTCGAAATAGCAAAACTATTAATTGAGTATGGCGCTGAAATAAATAACAGGGATATTTTTGACTGTTGTGAAATACATTGTGCTACATCTGGAGATTTTGAATCATTCGATAATGTTAAACTTTTGATAGAAAATGGGGCTGATGTTAATGGAAAAGATATCGAAGGAAATACTCCATTACATTTAGCGTGTATAAGAGATAAAAATCTAAAGATAGTAGAATTATTAATTAAATCTGGTGTGGACATAAATAACCGAAATAATCTTGGAGAAACACCATTATATAATTCATTGAACGACAATAATAATAATATTATTAAATTATTGATTAAATCAGGTGCTGATGTTAATATTCCTGATAATAATGGATGGACTCCACTTCATTATTCTTCAGATAATTGTTATACAAAAATAGTTAAAATATTATGTAAGAATGGTTCAAATATCGATGTTCAAGATGATGAAGAAACTACTGAAAATCAAGATTACTTCTTTATATCCCGATATTGTTCTAGCATAATTTTTAAGTGAATTAATGGCAAACTTAGTTGTTAATTTTTCCTCCGGAACGACAGATTTATTATTTCCCGACATTTTAATATCTTTTTAGTTTTCCCAATATTAAAAACTATTTTTTAAATTCAACAACGGAAAAAATAATAATGGAGAAATGGCTCAAAGGGATTAATCCAAAAACTAATAAAAAAATCAAAATAGGAGGTAAAATATGGAAAAAAATAGGCGAAGAGAATAATTGGTCGGAAAATAAATCAAAATTAGGTCAGTTTCTAACGACAAATTATCGCGAATCCGCCAGAAAAAGAATATCGTTCGATTTAGTTTATTCCATAATAAATAACATTTTAACAATAGGGTTTGAACAATTTCAGAAAAAAAATATCGATAATATTACATTTCCTTGAAATAACAACCACGACAAACTGGGACGTATTCGTCAGGGTCGATAACAATTTCTTCAGTTTTTTTTGTTATTCGCTTACTAAACGATGCTTCCTTTTTACAGTAATAACAGGTCGAATGTTGAACGATATGTTTATCCGACATAGCCGAAAGTTCGGAAACAACTGACCATGGTTTCATTTCGAACGTTGAACTAAGTGCCCCAATATAAATATTAATTCCCTTTGACACCAAACGCCTACAATGCTCGGGACAGTCGGAAATAAATTGCGCTTCATCTATACACAAAACTTTGCGCCTCAAGGTTTCCAACATTAATTCGTTATTCATGTCTGACATTTTCTCGAGATAACTAACTTTGTCATATTTATCAAAACTATGTGTTATAATATTTTCTCCGATTGATTTAGTGTTGAGAGCCTTAATAATCCAGCATCTAGAAATTTCGCTCAACTTTAAAAGATACGAAGATTTTCCGGCATACATAGGACCAGTTATGAGAACTATTTCGCCAAGTTTTCCTTTTGGTTTATTAACAAATTCTGAGTTCAATATCGGATAAAATTTCAAACCATCGCTTTCTTCCTTTTTATATCCGAATTCGTGAATGAACTTTATTTTTCCGGCTCTTATCGGATAAAAAGTAAATGAACTCTCAATTTTTTCCCTAACGATTAGTTTTTTCTGTCCGACATATTTATATAATATTTTTCCGAACGCTATAATTTCTTCTTTTTTCAAACTAACAAACGAAAATGGGAATGCGATTTGGTTATCGTCGGAAGAAATATATTTAATTAATGCTTCTTTAACTATTTCATTGATATTATCAAAATTAACAGCCCTGTTCTCTTCGAAAACTAATAGCATCTGCTTGTTTGTCTTTACAGAAAAAAAAATTAACTTTTAAATAAGCCGTTGCGCCGGATTGAGCCACGATACTGCGTAATCATAAAATGATATTATCTCCGACCTAAGGGAAGTGCGTTATTATGTATGGAAATTTATCGGAAAGGAATAATAATTATTTGTTTAATATTTTTTCGCTTTGTTGTGCTGGTTTTTAATTTTTTTTTTGCTTGATTAAAATAACAGTATAAATGGAGTTCGAATACGTTGATGTATTGATTAACAGCCTATTACTAGGTAAGAAAATTGACATCGTTAAAATAATTGGCGACAACTATGATTGGTGGGTTGAGACAGCAGTTCCCAGCATCAAAAACCAAGTCAATGAAACTATTTTGGAGGACAAAAAGATTAAAACTATCTCAACAGAAAAATTACCAGAGATTCAAACAAAGAGACCATATTATGCCGAAGGACTTGACCGATTCCTTTATCGGAAACAAGTATTTGACTATCTCAAGGAAGTCCCAAGAATGTTTAGACTTCAAGAACTAAACGAAATTCAAAAGAATGTTGCCTTCACAGTTATTGACCCAGAGAGACAGGTTGCCGAAGAATTCGTTTATGGCCCGGGAGACTTCCTTAGGTTTGTCGCTGAAGTCGGAAATACAGACACTGAAAACATTCTCATTCGTAAAACAAATAATCCACTTTATGCTCCGATGAGATACGAAATCCCAGATATGTCATTCAACAATATCGTGAGGGACCTTCAATCTGACACTGACCCTTCGCGAATCTTCTCTGCCCTTGCTAGAACGCTCGCGATTTTTGATGGAATTCAGCCCAACGAGAAAGACGAAAGAATCAGAGTTATCATTAGAGTTCTTGACTTCATTAAAAAACTCAGAATGCTCAAGTATGATCCGATTACACTTTCAAAACTTTCCAAGGAACAAACAAGACCAATGGAGAATTATATTTACGAGAACTTTAACGACATTCTCCAAAACTTTGATAAGAAAATGTCAAAGCGCATTAAGAATCTGGGCATTCAGATGAAGGACTTAAATTCCATGTATTAAGCCGTTTCGCCGGCTTTAGCCACGCACTGCGTATTCATTCGTTAGCGGAAGGTTGTCGGAAAATATTATTAGATATGGGGGGGTGAGGTGAAAAATGTGTATTTTTTTTATTTTCTGATTGAAAAATGCTAGTTTTGTCCTTTCGGAAAAAATAATCTATTAAAAACTATTTTTTTTATTAGATAAATTAAACGACATGTTAAAACAATTTAGTGATTTTTGTATAGAACATAAGGCTGAAAAAACTGCCGAAAGAAATTATCAAATATGTTTGGCTACATCATCCCAACCATTCTCACGCCCAAAATTCATGTATATTAACGAGGATGATATAAATACTTTCTACGACTTATGGTTTGATATGACTTCCGAAACTATAGAGTCTGGCGATGGAACGTATTGTTTTATTAACAACGTTATTAAGCGAGCAAATAGCAATTCATTCAAATTTTTCATCGACCTGGACTTTAAAGATTTAGAATTTACTTCCGACAATACAATATTAGTATTTAAAATAATCTCCGAGATTCAAGCAAAGATAAAGGAACTTTATAATATTCAAACGGTTAATTGTATTATATGGGGCAGAGATTTAAAATTTGAAAAATATAGGTTTCATATTCATTTCCCCGACATAATCATTAATGACATCATAGTTAAAGCAGTTATTATTCTTCTTCAGGAACATCTTGACACAGTATTTTTCGACAAGCGAGATGTAGTTAAAAATATTCTTGACATAGCACCATATACTAACGGTCTCAGAATTGGTGGAAGTTTCAAAATCTCTAATGTCGGAGAAAAACAATATGAAACTGATAAGGAAAGTTATTATATCTTATACCGAATAAGCCGAGACTCAAAGATTTCAAAGTTTGATTTTATTCCGAAATATAAATCGCAAATTGTCGGCGCGCTGGTATTATCGGAGTTATCTATTCTTGACGATTCAGTTATAGTATCTCCTTGTAATGTTGCGCTGGATTTTTCGAAAGATATTGAAGATGATATTATTCTCAACAAATACTACGACACAACAATTAGCGGAATAAAAAATCTTTCGGAAGATGAAATCATTACCCGTTGCGAGGAAGAGATTTTCCGGCGATATGGATTCAAAGTATCATACCGAACAACGAAGGGCGAAAAAATGTTAGTATTTGACACGGAAGGACAACATCCCTGCCCAGTTAATCCTGAAAATACACATGGAAGAGAAAACATATTTTGTACGATAAAACGAACAGGCGTTTTTGTCCATTGTTTCAACAAAGGTTGCGGTCGCCCAGTCTGTCTCTTCAAGTTAAATGTCCCGGAAACTTTTGATGACGCAAACTATGACCAAACAACGGCGATTAATTTATTTTATTCCGAAAATGGCAGAGAAAAGGCTATCAATTACATTAATAAGTTTTATTGCGTTGTTAATGAAAAGGCTTGTGTTTATTTCAAGCACAAATACAATTTTGATGACCCTAATACAATCAAAGCGTCGGAAATGACTGACAAACCATCTGTTGCGACAATTCTTGAGACAACAGTTAAAGTTGATGACAAAAGAACAACAACACTTTTCAAATTGTGGAATTCATCGGAAAATAGAACGCTATATAATGGACTGATATTTACTACCGACAACGAACAAGCGCTCAGAGAAAAAAAACTAAATCTTTTCAAGGGCTTTAAACTTTCTGACGAAATTCTGCGAGAACACTATGAACGCGCAAGGATGACCGACAAATATGATTCCGATGTGGCAAAGTTTCAGTATCATATTCTTAATTGGTGGTGTAAGGAAGACGAGGAACTTTTAGCCTATGTCTTAAATTTCTTTGCTTTTTGTTTTCAGCGACCTCTTGACCTTATAGAGTCGGCGATTGGATTAGTTGGTGGGCAAGGAACTGGTAAATCAACTCTGATGGAAAAATTATTCGCTTATTTTGAGGAGCACTTTTATCTCGTAACCGATACAGAATCTCTCACGAAATTTAGACTCCGACTACAAGATAAACTAGTTGTTTTCTGGGATGAGGCAATGCTGACAACTAACGGAATTATTAATGCCCTAAAGTCTATGATTACACAGCGAAAAATAAGTGCGTCGGAAAAATATGTCAAGGAAATGAGTTTCGACAACCGAATTAAACTAGTTTTCAGCACGAACGACTGGATAGATAGCGGAAAAAAAATAGATGTTGATATCGAGAACGATAGCCGACGATTTATTTTCCTCAAGACGCAGGACTACATATCCAAAATGAATCCCGACAAAGATATTGAGCAAATAAAACAAATCAAGCGAAAATACTTTGACGAACTTTATGACAACATAGATTATAAGAATCTCTGGGCTTATCTCAGTTATGAAGTTGATATTTCCGATTTTAATCCGCGAATTATTCCAGAAACGCAAACTCTCGCAAAAGCCAAATTAGAAAGTGGAATAAAGAAAGATATAATCCTACGATTTGTGTATGAGGATATTATTTCCGACAATCCTCTTCTCCCAAAGAATGAGTTTAGTATTGACGAGGTTTCGGATATGATAAGGACGACAATTTATGGTCCGACTTCTAAAATGCCAATGGGAACTTCGAGCATTCTCAAGAGTATTAAAAATAATTTATCTCACGCAACTAAAGTAGAGCAGAAAAGAACGAGAAATCCTTACACAGATGAGGAGAAGGTTATTACTTATATTAAGTTTAAATCTTCCGACAAAATCAAGAAAGTGTTCGGCACATTATTCAGCACAAATGTCAATTTCCTCTTTGACTAAGGCTTTAGAAAAGCCTTTACGAAAACTGCGTATGGTAGTTTGTTAAAAATATTTGCTGAAGTTTATCGGAAAATAATTGATATTTTTTTTAATTCTCGGTAATTCACAGAATCGCGCCGATTCGCGAGCAACCATGTCGGAAATAAATTGTCAATACTTTTTTGTTGGGCTTGTGCTTTGCTGTTTAGCCGGTTATTTGGTTTTTGCCTATAATTTAATCAGCACCAATAAATATTATAAAAATTATCGTGTTAAAAAAAACTATGAAAAATATAAATTAATTTATTGAAAGATAATCTTGGCAAAGTTAATTAACTCGCTAAAATAGCAAAACACAAACATTAACAAACTTGAGGTTAGACAATTATTTATGACACACGAAGTGTTTGCGGAATTATGCGGAACAGATTAAACAACAAAATAATTAATCAACAAAAAAAATTGTTTATATTTTCTGACAAATTACCACACGCAGTAGCGTGGCTAAAGCCGGCGCAACGGCTTGGCTTCTACCAGTCGCCGTAAGAAATGAGTTCGCCAAGTCCTTCGCTGATTGGTGCTTGCTCTTCTTCGACGTTGTTTCCGACGATTGGGTTGTATTCATTGACAACTGAGTTGAGGTCAATGTCTGATGGTCCGTTATTTTGAAGAATGCTGTTGATTTCGCTTTCAATATCGTTGTCTGAATTAATTCCCTCGCTCATAAATCCGCCCTCCATTTCCATGGGCTCGTAGTTTCCCTCTTCATCATCAAGTCCAGAGTAAAGGTCGCGAGTTGGGATTCCGCGACGTCCTCCAGTTATGCTTGGGTCGGAATAAATAACTGAACCGCTTGTGTATCCTTTCTCTGTGTTTCTTTTTCCGAACCCAGTTAATCCAGTCATTGCTGTGAATTTGATTTCTGGATACTCAATTGCGAATTGTTGTCTGAGAGTCATTGGGATTGAGTCAAGTTCGACGACATGGTATCCCAAACTGCCGAGGAGGAATTCTGTTTCGGAAATGTCATAGAGCGATTCAAGTTTGTCTTTAAGGACTGGGAAAATAATGTCGGAAATAGCATTATACATTTCAAAAGTTAGTTTTCCGGTTCTATCATATTTCTGCCTATAAACATAGGGCCAGTAATCCATATTCTTTAAAATATAATCCATAAGATTTAGATTAACTGATTCTTTTTGTGCCTCAGAAAAAGATGTATATATTTTTGATTCGTAAATCATCCAATCCAGGACTTCATCATCTAGATCGAATTGTTCTCCAATTACTACGTATTTCATTTATTAATGGTCTCCTTTTTAGTAAATGAAAAAAATAATTCAAAAAAAAATCGTTGTAAAATATCTTTTTCTTATATCATAAAAACGAATGAAATTAATTGAAGTAGTTGAAAATCACATTAAAGAAAATAATATCGACGTTTTGGGTTATAAAAGAGTTAAACCATCCGAGTTAAATAAAGGAGATCTTGTGTTTTATTTCCGACTAATGAAAGAAACAGGATTAATTAAATCTGGAAAATATTTTTTTATTTCTATGAAGAAAAAAGAAGATGTTGTTAAAATATATTTTTCTACTCAGTTTGGTAATGGTTTTTTCGGAATAAATTATGATACGAAAGAATTTATTTTAATGAAACAAGAAACTTCTGAAATTAATATTATGAAGGAAAAAATTAAAAAATTAGAAGAATCACAAGAAAGATTAATTGAGCAAATAAATATTTTAAAAAATAAAATGAACTGAAATTAATTTTTAATTTATGGCAAATTTTGAAACATATTTTTTTTCTTTAGTAAAAGAAGAAACTTAAAACAACTATGGAAGGACTTGTTAATACATTCCAAAATAACAGATGGAAAATTGTAATGTCATTACTTATTATTATCATTATTATGATTATCATCATGTTCTGTATGATTCAGAGCAATAAGGAAAATTTTGATACCAGGTTTAGGACAATGAAAAACTTAGCCGCCAATAAGGAGAGCACAACTTACCCTGGTGATGATTACACAGCACCAAATAAGGGACTGCCCGACCCAAATAAGGACGTTGATTTTGAAGACCCACTGGTCGCCAAGATGTAAAGGAGCCGTTGCGCCGGCTCAAGCCACGCGCTCCGCGTGGAAACATATCGGAAAATAAATGATATTTTTTTTTGCCTGATTTCCGACAAATTATTTTTTTTATTTTATTAAAAGAAGAAAAGCGTTAAAAATGGAAAGTGATTTTAATGGATATGGAGGAAAAAACTATTTTACATCTATTGAAGGTTCGGGAAAAGGTAGCACTATTAAAATGTTGCTAATTATTATTTTAGCCATTATATTATTTATTCTGCTTGGAGTTTTCATTAACATCAATTTTATCAAGGTCGGAGGAATTGATAATTTCACACAGACAAAACAGGGAGATTCCAGAAAATTATTTAAGGAATTTGATGAGGCTCAGATTGAGAATTATGATGTTTCCAGCGACCCACTCGGTCTTGTCAAAACCAAGAAGGAGAATTACTTTGACAAGGACCACAACAAACATCTGAAGGACGCAGGAATGGTTTTCGATAACTAAGGAGCCCCCGTGGGCTCGCGACCACTGCGTATGGATACTTTTTAATTACATACCCATAAAAATATCGGAAAACAAAATTGTATTTTTTTTGTTAATATTAATCAAGATTTTTTTTTAACATTTATTAAAAATAGCAATTATTAATTATGAGGAGACCAAGTAAGTTAGAGATACTCGACTTGATGAATCAAAAAACTAAAAATATTATTTCCGACAAAACGAATAAGGAAAGACTTGAGGCTTTAATTTCACAAAACAATGAGGAAAATACGACATATAATGTGCCAGAGAAAGCTGTCAGTTATGTTTCTAAAAAATTGTCGGAAAAAGGAATTAATATTTCTGAAAATGAATATAAATATACTAATCAGATTCGGACTATGATTACGATAGACAAGCCAACGTCAGTTACAACAAATTATCTTGATGAGTTGGCTGATAGAATTTATTCAACGACAAATAACGTAAAAACAGCGATGCCTCAATTCGGCGACAGTTTTATTTCTCGAGCAAGTTCCCAAACAGAATTGCTGAATCTCGCCAACAAGGACTTACCATCATATATTTATCGGACAACATATTTCACCGTCATGAGTGAGTATCGAAATGTCAGTCAATATCCTTATCAATCTAATTTTAATTTCCGACTATATCCTTCCGGCAATTCAATTGGATTAACCCAATATACTCCGGGGCATTTAAAACTTCGCGACCCGTCATGGAATAAAGTTATCAAACTAACCTTAGTTGATTGTATATTCCCGGACATAACTAGTGATGACAGCAACTTTTACGATCAACCGTTTGTAATTATTAACATAGATGAAATACCGGGAGTTATGTATACGCCAGTCAGTAGAATTCCTTCACCTTTCGCGATACTTCCATATGATAATGATAAAAATATCAGAGCGTCTTATCTTTATTCTCGCACTAGACATTTTTTCAAAGAATGGGCAATTAACTCACCTTACGAAATGAAAGACCTCACATTTTCTTTTATGGATAAGAACGGAGAATTAGTTAATTTCGGACTTGATAATTTCGTGCTGAATACAACTAGTCCAGTTGATATGGTATCCGCCCCAATTGTTGGAAGTTTAAATTTTATGAAAACGATAACATTTACAACAACAACTACATTCCCATCTGGCTCTGGTGTTCGAGGAAAGTTTTTTAATATTGAAGTTTCGCATGGATATGTCAATACCTTCGGAACAGTATATTCTGATGATATTTATACTCTGGACAACCCATTGAACCAAAATAGTTTTGATATTACTTCAACGGGAACTGGATTTTCAATTGATATCGAAGAATCTTATTTCGCAACAACAGACCCAGACGGAAACCCCGCAGTTTTTAACGGAATATATGGCACGCGCGGTGGAATTATCATAATTGAAACTTCGCAGGTTGTAATGACATTTGAAGTTGTTGGACTCATCTAAAAGCCCTTCGGCGGGCTTGACCGACTGCTCCGCATTAGAAGTTAGTTAAAACCTATTTTTTTAAATATTAAATAAAAAAAACATCCAACCTAATTTTTTTTTCCGACGAACTCGAATGCTTTATCTCTTGTCGGAAAATAATTTGTCGTTTGACCGTCCTTAACTCCCCATTCATCATCCCTTTTCCAACCGTTTGAGTTATTATAAAATATCCAAATAACATTATCAACTGAATATTTTTTTCTGTCAATAGCGTTGGAAATAGGATATTGTGAATTGGTGCTATAAATAAATGCTGGTCTAGACCTGGTTTTCCAAGCCTCATACAGTTCTTTATTTTTGAAAACCATATATCCAACATTAACAAATCTTGGACTTCCACTCTCGACTCCTTTGGGCGAAATACAATTCATATTCGAATAATTATTCTGATATTCATAGGCTCGCAAAACACAAGTTAATTGATTATCTCGCCATTCTCGAGTAATTGCTCCAGGAGCATCATACGAGCAAGGATTTTTTGGAATTCCATCTTTATCAACTTTATCAAGATATTTTGATGTGTTAAATCTTTCGGTATCGCAGTCGCTAAACGCATATAGTTCCTGATACTTAATCGCATTATAAAGTTTTGAATTATCTATCATAATTTCTTTTTCTCTTTTTCCATCGTCAAACAAATTACTTAAACCTTCATCGAAAAGATTCGGAAAGTTATTGATAAATTCTAAAAATATTTTTTCTAATTCTGAATCATTTACCTTAGTTTTTAGATCACTCTTAAATTTATCCAAGTCTTTATCTTTAATATAATCTCCATATAATTTCTTAGCAATATCCATTTTACTTGACATTTCAGACCTTTTTAAATCAGCATAAAACAAAAACTATTTTTAAAAAAAATGCTTTTAATAATCTATTTTTTTCCGTAATTCCAGTCTATCAATATTTTTCTGTATAAACTTCTCTTTTTTCACCTCGTCGCCCTTTACATTTTGATACCAGACAAATATGTCCAGAGAACCTTCAATCTCATCTAATATTTTATATTCGATACTATCATTATTTTTTCCGACGAATTCTTTAATCTTTTCGTAAAACTCATCAATGTCCTTTAATAAGGTGTCCATTCTTTTTTTTACCTACCAATAAAATAAAAAACTACTTTTAAAAAAATCAGGAGCATATTATAATTTGTGTATTGATATGATAAGTTCATCTACATATAATGATGATTCAGTCATTTCATGAAATAAAATTCCAGTATTCAAACGTATTTCACTAACTAAGTCTTTAAATTTTTTTTCATACAACTCTTTTATTGGTTCTTTTACTTCCTCATTTTGCCTTAATATTTTTTCTTCTTCTATTGCTTTCTCTAATTTTTTAATAGATTCCCAAATCTTTTCCATTTTCCTTTGTTTTTAATTTTTAATATAAAAAATCTACTTTTAAAAAAAATGCGCAACTCAGAACTGATAATTAGATTTTTTTCCTGTTCTAGAAAAATAGTCTAATGTATTTTTTAAATTAAATCCAAAATCATATCCTCTCCCACCATTATTTTCCCTTAATGATTCAACTAACATGTTTAGATTATCTTCAATCTTGTCAATTCTTTCATTAAGAATTTTGTCAGTTTCTTCAAACTTTTTCAACATCTTACCTAGTTCGATAATTTTCCCCAATAAAGTTTCCATTTCTTAGACTTTTTTGTTTATTAGGATAAAATCTACTTTTTAAATTAACTTCTTAAATAGCGCATAAACATTTTCACCTGAAGTTTTCTCATTATCGGAATAAATAATATGTTTATAGAAGTCGCGATTCGGTCCTTCAACATAATCGTTTTCCATAACAATCCCATCAATAACCTTAACTATATCATCTGGGAATGCGCTAAGCACTAAAAACTTACCTAAAAACTTATTCATATCTTTTCCGATATAAAATTCATCTTTTATTCTTTCGCTGACACTTCTAGCCTGTAAAGCCATGACTTCTTTGTCATATCGGTGATTAATAATATTTTTTCCGAAAGCCCCTTCGTAATCTATAATGTAAATTTGTTTTCCGAACAGAGGAATATCGTATTTATTTTTTCCGGTATTAACGGAAACACTAACCTTGTCCGTATCAAGAAAAAGTATGTTTTTGTAATAAAAATCATTATGATTTATTCCGTTAAATTCTAGAAATTCTACTGCCGAAGAAATCTGGAGCATCAAACTAATAAATAATTTCCTATTCTCAAACCGTATCCTTTTCCAAAATTTAATATCCTCATCATAGGCGCCGATGTCTTTTTCGATAATCAGAAAGAAATCTTTTCTATCGGCAATCAAAACAACTTCGGAATCAAAGAAAGGCATTTCCTTTTTGTGTTCGCTCAAAAACTTATTCATTGATTCAAAAGTTTCGGGCATATATTTTCTATACTGGTCGTCGGGAGAAATAGATCGGATAACATATTTACTTCCACCCTTTGACGCCTTGGCGACCATGAAACCGTCATATGTATAATTTTTAATGACCAAATCTATCGTATAGCCATCCCCTACCAAGTATTTCTTGACTTCTTCGTTGAGTTTATACTGGGGAATACCTTTTCCACTCAGAACCTCACCATTCAAAATATCTTCCAAAAATTTTTTCCGATTTTTTAATTTCTCTATTGCCGAATCATTAATTATTCCGACAGGTAGTTTCTTAAGTAATTTATCAATATCTTCAAACTGTTTCTTTATATTAAGCATTTATTTTAAAAAACTAAAATAATTAAAAAGTGATTTTCTATTATATAATATTAAAAATATCAATGAACTTGCGTCTTTCAAATCTTGCCAAAACATTTTCCGGCAAAATACAGAAAATTCATAATCATAATCATATCGCCGTGGCATTCTCGTGCGGAAAAAAAATCAACGTATATGGAACTGGCATTAATCTCAAGTCTGAAACAAAATCAACCCACGCCGAAGTTGCCCTCATCAAAAATATCAGTTCTAAAGCCCACAAATTTAGAAATACAAAAATTAACGTAATGATTCTTCGCGAGAGAATGATGAATAGCAAACCGTGTTATCATTGCGCGAAATTTCTTATTAATCTTCCGGATACTGTCGGAATAAAAATCAAAAGAATATTCTTTTCAAACGATGGAAAAATTGAGAGTATGAAGATGGGCGAACTTAGGCAACAATTACTTTCCGGCGAAATCTCAATGAGTAGTCATTTCCGAAACTCTTTACCAGGCGAGCCGTCAAGCGAAGATACTGACTTAGAAGGTAAAAGCAAGCCCTTACGCGGGCTTTACCGACTGCTCCGCATAAATGTTAGTTAAAAAAAATTTAGCGATAAATTTTCTAGAAATAATCTCATAAATATACCTTTTTTTTTACATGCCGGAAAATATATCTCAGCCCCCGAGGGCTGGCGTCCGCTCCGCATAAGAGTTAGTTAAACTCAGCAACAAAAAAATAGTTCCTTTTTTTCTTTTTTTTACATGCCGGAAAATATATCTATATTGTTGTCTTTAATTATTCCGATAATTCTTTTTCTTAGTATGTTCCAGTAATTCTTTTTAACTTTACACAGTCTCATTGTTATTTTGAAAAATAGATACTTGATGAATTTCTGGTCTCTTTTGATATTTGCGTTGTCTAAGTAAAAGTTTATCGCGCAATACTCATTAAAATCTGTTGATCCAAATTTTTCTTTGTAATCATACATACTTTCATCGATTGAGGATTTTTCCAGAAAGTCTATTGGTTTATTTCCGTTCCAAGAACCGATGCCAAACTTATCTAAACAATCAACTCCGGACCTATATCCTTTTTGTTTAAGTGATGTTCCATACTTGCTTTCCTGAGTTATGTCAAGAGGGTCAATTTCCAAATTACCATTTCCGTTAAAATAAGTTTCTTCAAACTCATTGTTATCAACGGCAATATCATATTTTAACGGAGATGGAGGTCTTTGTTGGTTTTTTTCTTTTTTTTCCTTTGGTTTTTCTTTCTTTTTTTGTCTATTGAAAACAATATCTTCTTCCCCAGCAATATTTTCTGGAACCTCATTGTCGGCAATCATAGTTTCATAGTCATCATTTCCAACCGGAAAATAAACATTTCCCTCAATATCAACCCTCGTTCCGTCATCATTGTAAGCGAAAACGCTTTCCTCAAAATCATAATTTCCCATATCGTTTGTTATACTATGAATTGATAGACCATTAATTGTAGTCCCTTGGACGTTTCCTCTAATGTCTTCGGTATTATTTCTAATGTCTTCGACGTCATTTTCCTCTACTTCAACAATATGTTCTTCTTCCATTTAATTAATTTTTCCGTTTCTGCCAAATAATAAAAAAAACTTAAATAGGAATATTTTTTTTGATATACAAATACCAGAAAAATATATTAATACATCATGACTTATGAAGAAACAACTAAAATTATTCAAATATCTAAACGAAAAATATTATTATCCCAATATTATAACTCCGAAAATAAATAAATTGTCAAAATTCATTCGGAAAGATATTCCTGATGAAACGATAGTTAAATTTATTATTTTCCGATGTTCTAACCAGTTCGAGGGTTCAGCAAGTCTTTTTTACATATCCGTGCGCGCAATCATTGATGAAAAATCTATTAATTTTCTAATAAGCAATTTAAAATATTTCATAAAATATATCGGATGGAATTACGTTCTCAACGCTTTTACATATTATTTTCGAGCAAAATCTTCTAACGACGATGAAGTAGTCTTAATTCTTACCGAAATAATTGTCGGAAAATGTATTGAAGAAATTAGGGAATACAATCTATTTACTTATAATTATATCAATAAATATAAAGATAATCTTTCCGATATTAAAAAAAACATTATGGTTCGACTATCCTCTGAAGGACTGCGCCCAACTATTGTTCGCATTAATTCTCTTTCAAAATTTACTTATATTAATAAAACTCCTCTCGAGCCAATATTTAATGGCGACACTGTTAAGTTTAGCAAAACAATTTGCGTTTATGATTGTTCGCCAGATACGCTGAATCTCAGTAATATCACGTCAATAAGAGATTGTTATTATTGTCTCAATTATTTTCTCGTTGCTAGTCGGACAAATAAATTCTTCATTCTCGATTCTCAATTACCTTACGTCGCTAAGGACGAACCAATTAATATTTCCGACGGAAAGTTAAACATTAAAAAACTCAAGCCAATAAAAGAAAAAACGATTGTTATTCTGACGACTCGCAAGATTAGCGCTAGGAAAATCGCCGAAGTAGAATATATAAGGGAAATCGCTAAAAGCAACACAATAATTGTTTGGCAATTCAACGGTTTCTACAATATGTATTTCAAGAAATTGTCGGAAAATATTATTTCAATTAAGGGATACAATCACAACTCAATTCAAATGTTAAATTCAATTAATTCTCTGACAAACCAGGGAGTTATCGAAGCAATAAACAATATAGAACTGTAAGCCCTTACGCGGGCTCTTCTCCTTTAAGTCGCGAACCGACAGCGGTTCTACCGACTACTTCGTAATCAATAAAAATTGGAAAAATAATATTAATTTTTTTCTGATAAGGTTTTATCTATACTTCATACGCAGTGGTCGCGAGCCCACGGGGGCTCAGGGCTTAACTTAAAAAGTATTTTTTTTATTGTTAATAAATAACAATAACGATGGATGACAAAAAGATAGAGATTTTTAAATCATTATTTTCTCAGGAAAATGTGCTAACAAAATATAGTTTGGATTCGTATAATCACTTTATTGAAACAATTCTGCCAAAACTACTCAAGGACGACCTCAGACAGAATAAATTCACCAGCAATCCCGAGAAATTAGATATAAATATTCCCGAAAATGTTGTTAAACTACATCACGAATTTACATACGTCAAATTTTCTTTCGAGAAACCAACTGTTATGGTAAATAAAAAACCTAAACAATATTATCCGATAGAAGCAGTTGCCAAAGACATTAACTACTCCGGCAAATTAAACCTTACAATTAATTATAAAATATATTTTGAATTCCGCGACGGAACAATTGATGAAAAACCATTTATCGAACATGAGTTTGACGTAAAATTTGCGGACCTACCAGTTATGGTTAAATCTAAACTTTGTAATCTTTATGGAATGAATTCCTACGAAATGGGACTTATCGGAGAAGATTTTTATGACCCTGGAGGATACTTTGTTATTAATGGAAATGAAAAGGTCATTGTTAATCAAGAAAGAGTTGTTCAAAACTTTCCGCGAGTTCTTGAAGAGAAGAAAAAAACTCTAACAGAAAATCAGCAAGTTGCCTCAAACATTTCAAACAAAACATTTACTTGCGAAATTCACGCCAGAAAGGACAATGAATTTGATACAATTTATATTACTAAAATTATTTATAGTGAAAAACTACAGAATTTCTTTGTCCAGTGTAATCCAATTAAGCCTAATTATTTTATTCCGATATCAATTGTTTTCAAACTTCTCGGCATCGGAAATGATTTAGATATTATGTCAATGATTATAGGGAAAGATCTTATTAGTGAATCAACTGAACTGTCAGATTTAGAAATCGCAATGGTTGAGAAATATATTAAACCAGCACTAACTGGACGAAAACAACTAAACAAACTTCAGCCAGACTTGCCAGAGTTTCAATCATACGAAAATATTGAGAAATATTTTGTGGATCATTCTAGCATCGGAAAACAACATCAAATTCTTGACGATTCTGAGAGACGTATTAAAATTATCGAAACGTTTAAGACAAGATTTTTTCCGAATGTTTCCGGTGATTATGAGAAGGCAGTTAATTTCGGTTATTTTGTTCTCCGAAGAATGATGATTTCGATGCTTACGAAATATGAAATTATGGATAGAGATTCTTTCGCCTTCAAGAGACTGGAAACTTCTGGGACGCTCGTTGCGCAACTTATTAAGCAAATACTCGATCAGATAGCATCATTCGTTAAAGACGCAATTCTGAGAAAAAAAATTACAGAGGTTAATATCGGAAGTAAAAAAATTAAAGGCAAAAAACAAGATGAGCCTAAGGAAGAACTTTTAGATTTTGTGGAAGAAGAGCCTTTAAAAAAGCCTCGGGAAAAAGAAGAGCCCAAGCCAACAAAAAAGAAGCGCATATCCAAAAAATCAAAAGTCGAAGCACCTATTGAAGTTGAGGAAGATACGAATAAATTTTCTCCGAAGATGATTAAGGATTTTATTAGTATTCGTCTTAACAAAAACAATTTGGGAACAGCATTTAATACCGGAACATGGACAACTTATAACATTCAAGGACAGCAAGTTAGAAAAGGCGTAACCGCAATTCTCGAGCGAATGTCTTATCTGTATTCTCTTTCCGACAGAAGACGCGTAACAGCCGTCACCGGAGTTTCAACCGCGAAAACAAAGAATAGCACGATGAGAAATCTTCACCCAACTCATATCGGATATTTATGTATGGTTGAAACGCCAGAAGGTGATAAAATCGGAATCCTAAAAAATCTGGCACTATCTGCTTATGTTTCAGTATCTACTTCCAAGAGACCAATTAAGGAATTTATTCTGGGTTCAGGTTTGGGATTCACAAAAATTAATGATACTATTCCGACAACTTTCGCTTCAAATTATTCTGTGTTGATTAATTACCGAATTTACGGATTCATCCCATCACATAATGTCGGAAAGTTTATGAAGTATCTTCTCGCGGGACGCCGAAGTGGTAAGATAGAAATTCACACTGGAATTGTGTTTGACTGGTTATTTTCAGAAATAAGAATCAACTGTGATACCGGAAGATTAACGCGCCCACTTATTATTGTCGAAGATGGAAAATCAAGATTTACCGACGAAGTTTATCGCGCACTTACAACCAAGGAAATAACGCTCCAGGATTTATTTACATCGGAAAAATATCATTGTCTGGAATATGTTGATATTGAAGAGGCTTATTATATGGCTCTAATCGCCGAGCATCGCGAACTTATTGGAAAAGATAAACTCATCAACCATACGCACGAGGAAATTAGTTCCGAATTACTACTCGGAGTTTGTGCTGCCATTAGCCCGGCGTTTGAGTTCAATCCACCTGTGCGTATGCTTTTCGCCGCCGGACATATCAAGCAATCCAGCAGTTTTATGTCTCACAATTATCATCTCAAACTTATTAACGAGAGAAAAATCCTTACAGCCCCAAACATGCCAATCGTCAGCACCACTTCATCAGAACTAATCGGAAATAGTAAATTCGGCTCTGGACAGACTATTATGATTGCGGTTATGTCATACACGGGATTTAACCAGGAAGATTCTATCATTATGAATAAGGGCGCAATTGATAGAGGAATTCTTACTTCGGCAATTTATAAAGTCTATAAGCAGGAAATCGGAAATAATGATGAAGTTCAGATTCCCGATAAAGAAAATACTCGCAACATGCAGCTTGATTACTTTTACCGAAACCTTGACCCAAGCGGAAAGATAAATATTGGTTCTGAAGTTAATTTTAACGATGTTCTTATTGGGATTGTGTCAGAAGATAAACAACAAACTGGGCGCACCAGATTCGTTGATGTCTCGCTCAAATATCCCAGAAAAACTCCAGGAATCGTAACAGATATTATTTCTCTGACAAACGCTGAGAAAAATGTTGTCTATAAAATAATCGTCAAAGAAACTCGTCCGCCAGTTATCGGAGATAAATTTTCATCAACTGCTGGGCAAAAAGGGACGCTATCGCTCGTTCTCAAAGAAGAGGATATGCCATTTACTTCCGATGGATTACGCCCGGATATTATTATGAATCCAAATGCTTTCCCCAAACGTATGACAGCAGGAATGATTGTTGAAATGGCTATCGGACTTGTTGCGGTTAATACAGGAACAAGGATTAATTTTTCTCCGTTCAACGGCACGTCAATTTATACAATTATTAATCTTCTGAAAAATCTCGGTCTTGACTCAATGGGCTCGCGAACATTTTATAGCGGTCTAACCGGAGAAAAAATTGAGTCTGAAATATTTATGGCGCCTTGCTATTATAGAAGGTTGAAACATATGGTTCTTGATAAAATACAGGCAAGAAGCACGGGAGGAACGCAGGTGCTTACGCGTCAGCCCCCAGAAGGAGCCTCGAATAATGGTGGATTAAGGCTTGGTCCCAGCGAGAAGGACGCGATAATTGCTTATGGAGCTAGTAATGTCGTGAAAAATCAGTTCATGGATAATTCAGATGGTTCAGAATTTTATTACTGTAATAAATGTGGTTATCCCGCTATAGCCAATAATAGCACCAAGGAATATTACTGCCGTCAGTGTAAAAACTCCCTCATTGTTAAAGTCAAAATGCCATACTGTCTTAAACTCTTCCAACAATATCTTTACGCATCAATGTATGGAATGAGGATAAAAACTTAACTAATCTCGTGCGATTTCTTTAAAAATATTTTTTTTGTTAATTTAATTCATAAACAACAATGGAAGAATTTAATAATCTTTCTAATACCGAAAAAGAAAAATTTAAAATATGGTTATCCGGAATTAATCCTGAAACAAAAAAACGAATATTAGTAAGAAAAGGGACATGGTTAAAAATCGGAAAAAAAAATAATTGGATTAAGTATTATTACAACAATGACATAATGAAAACAATTAATATTGTTGAGGATGAACAACTTACATCAAAAGGAAAAGGTGATAATTTTGAAAAATATTGTAAATGTTATTTGGAAACATTTTATCCCAACCACAAAACATATTTATATTCCGACATACCTATGAAGATTATATCAAAATATAAACTTCCGATAACAGATAAAGGACTTGATTTAATAATGATAAATTCGGAAAATCAAATTTATGGGGTTCAGTGTAAATATAGGTCCGATGAGAATTCTTGCGTTCCTTATGGAGAAGTTTCCACATTTGCTGGAATGTTAAATCATCTTGATTATGGAATTTATATGTCAAATACAAAATATATGTGCCAAGAACTTCACGATATTAACAAAGTTATTCCCATTCTCAAACGAGATTTTGAAGATTTTATTTATGATGAAACTGCCTCAACTGGAAAATCAACGATTCAAAACATCACAAAACGGGATTATCAACTCAACGCAATTGAAGCCGGGAAAAAACATTTTGAAACTAACACCGAAGGAGAATTAATTATGGCGTGCGGAACTGGAAAAACTTTAGTCTCATTTTGGATAATAGAACAATTTCTTCCGAAAAAAGTAATTTATGTTGTTCCTTCGCTTTTACTTGTTAATCAAACTTATCGGGAATTATTACCACAAAATTATTTTGACAAAGTGATATTATTTTGTTCTGATGCTGAGATAAAGATTGAAGAAAAAATCATTAACATTTCTACCGACGAAAATATATTCAATAATATTAATCCCGATGATAAATTATTAGTTATATCAACATACAATTCACTAAGTAAATTAGCAAATATTAACTTTGATTTCGCCATATTTGATGAGTTTCATAAAATAATTTGTGGAGAAGAATTCAAAAAAGATGTCGAAGATTGTAAGTCAGAAAAAAAATTATATATGACTGCGACTAAAAAAGTAATAACTTCCGACGATGAGATAGATACTAAAACTAAAAACGTTTTCTTTAAATATGGTTTTGATAGGGCAATTGAAGATGGATATTTATGTGATTATGACATAATATTATATACTTACACAGAAAATGAAATAGAAAACTATGCCAGAAAAAATAATATTGAGAAAAATCATTACTTAATTAATCAAATTATTTTAGATAAACTTTATTCCGGCAAAATCATAACAAAATGTTTAACATATTTTAGTCGTGTTGAAAACGCAAAAGTATTTTCTAATAATTGTTCCAAAATGGATTTCATGACAAAAAATGTTTCTAACTATACTTTTTCCGGAGATAATACAATCAAATATCGTAGCAAATGTGTAGAAAGTTTTATTTCCGACGAATTATCAGCGCTACATACAGCGAAAGTTTTACAAGAAGGGATTAATATTCCATCAGTCGATTCTGTGTTTTTCTGCGACCCTAGAGAAAGCCAAATTGATATCATTCAATGTATAGGAAGAGCGCTTAGACTTTCCCAAGGCAAAACAATGGCACATATTATTATCCCGATTCAATATGATGAATCAATCGATGCTGACAATTTTAATTCAAAATATGATTTTATGGTTTCAATATTAGGCTCGTTAAATAAGCACGATGATAGAATTATTAAGGAAATCAGGCAAGCGAAATCAGAAAAAAGAAAACCTAAGTTTATGAAATATTTTGAATCAGAAGAAATGGATGTCAAGTTTGACAAATTAAGAGATTTCTATGAAAGAATTGATTATATAATTATTAAAGATATTGAATCTCTTAGACAATCATGGGATAAAAGATATGAAGAAGTGAAAAAATATTTAGAAGAAAATAATAAATATCCGTCAAGAAATTCAGAAAATGAAGAAATAAAATCATTGAGCGAATGGGTTTCAACTCAAAGAAAAAATATTAAAAAATTATCATCAGAAAGAAAAAAAATGCTAGAATCTTTGTCTGAATGGCAATGGAAAGTTTTTGAAATTAAAAGAAAAAAAACGTGGGATGCTTCTTATGAAGAGTTAAAAAAATATTTAGAAAAAAATAATAACAAATATCCATCAAGACATTCAGAAAATGAAGAAATAAAATTATTAAGATCTTGGGTTTCACATCAAAGACAAAATATTAAAAAATTGTCATTAGATAATAGAAAAAATCAGTTAGAATTATTAATGGGTTGGATATGGAATGCTAATGATGAATCATGGAATAATTCATATGAAGAGTTAAAAAAATATCTATCTGAAAATAATAATAAATACCCATCAAGCATTTCAATAAATGAAGAAATAAAAAAAATTGGGCGGTGGGTTATAAATCAAAGACAAAATATTAAAAATAATAAAATTTCAGAAAAAAGATTAAATCTTCTCAACAAAATAGATTTCAAATAAATAATTAAATCAAAACACTTAGAAAAAAAATAATTTTACATATTTTATTCCGACAATTTTTTTTTGAGTTTTAAAATAAAAATGGAGGACATCCTGAACATTTCGTTTGATAACGTGGAAACGATAGCAAAAATTAATGTTCCTGATTCTTCCGAAATAATAAGTCAAGAGAAATTGAAAATTATTCTTGGAAAATTATTTCCGAAGAAAAAGCAGGAGAAATTACAAGAAATTATTAAATTATTTAATGAATCTACTAAACCAATGCCAATTAATTCTTACATAAGTGAATTTAGTTCAATTCGTTATGGAAAATCGTCTGAGGACAAAAATTTTAATATTATCTATGAAAATATTAAACCAAAATTAACTCCGGGGAACGAACCCCAATTTTACTCAAACAATAAGTTCGGAAAAAATCGTTTCACTGATATCACAAAAGAAGACGCTCGCTTATTTTCTCCGAAACAAATACTAAATAATTATAAATATTCTAATTTTCACATTGATGAGTTTAATCAACTCTCTTATATAGGGTTTTACCTCAATGGCGCAATATTCGTCCCTGATAAAAAAAACAAATATCTTCCGCTCATACAAAATACGCAAAAGTTTCTATCATTCATTGAATTAATCGGAAATGAAAAATCTAAACAACTAATTGACAATGCCGTCAGCAAAATTAAATCAAATCAAAATAACTACACAAAATTTAATCCAGAATCCTTAAAATCATCGGAGTTATATAAGTTTTCAGCCACAAAATTATTAATTGATAATCTCAAACCAAATGAAATCGACCCAATTATCATTTCGGAATATAACTATCCAATTCTTTCTGAAATTTTCGGAATAAATAAACATATCATTGACCTCTACGCCCAGAAGATTATCTGGCAATCCCTTAAGAAAACATTCAGAATAAAACAATATCAAAACTCAATAACTAATTCCATTAACGAATGGTTTATTATAAAATATCTTCCGAAAACTCGGTCGGAAGAAATTATCAATCAACATAACAAAGAAGGTAAAAATATTTATTCATATCTTTCCGACGAAGAAACAGCGAAACTAAATAAATTCATCGAGGCAACGCAAGAGACAATTAACAAACGCAAACAAACTAAATGTCAAGAAATTCTTAATTTCCGAAACATCGCGACAGAAGATTCTCAGGCGAAAATATTCAAACAGATTTACAACAAAAATAAGCACTTCATCAAATATGACGAGGAAACCCATTCATATAATTTCAAAGACAAAGAGTGTGGAGAAATCTACATCATGTGTATTCATGAATATGGGCAATTTATTTCCGGAAAAGACATCCACGAAATTGTAAGCGAGTATGGTATTAATATAGTTTCATCGGAAAAAATTCATTGTAAATATTGCGGGCTGGGTCTCATCGATTCAGTTTTCGACGAATCCAAAATGTTTGACTCAGAGGGAAATATCTATCAATCTGGACTTTCGCAAACCAAAAGCGTTATTAACTCCGCCTATATATTCTCAATCATTTATTTCATTGATGGTTTTATTGAATTTCTTCCGAACTTTTCAGTTATGTATGCTTATAATTTAATAACTGATTATCTCGAGAAAGAGCACGCAAATCTTTTCAAACAAATCATGTCCGACGAAGAGCGCGAAATCAAAGCCAATGAAATTTCACTTGTCGCCGTCTGCGCCTTTTACGCCCAGATGCTTATTAATGGAATAATAAAACTCAAACATTTCGCAACAATCAGTTCAAAAAAGCAAACCATTCAATTCATCATTAAAATAATTAATAGCCAATATGATATCGGAAATGAATATACATTTATCAAAAAGTTAAACGAAATAACAAAAGAATTTAAAGGACTAGTTAAAGACCAAGTTCTAGCCCTGAAGCGCATCAAAAACGTCGTCGATGAAACACCGCTCGCCGTTAAACAACAAGAGAAACTCGCGAAACTCAAAGGCGCCAACACAAAACAGCAAAAAGCCATTGAGAACATTCTCGACGATTCATTTTCCGGCAAAGAGATTTCAACCGAAGAGTTTATGGAAATTGTGTCGGAAAATAATAGATTCAACAAAGTCCCGGATTTCCACCGCGTTAGGTTTTTCAAAAACATTCCCGAGCCGAAATTTGATGAGACAACTATCAGCATCTCCACGAAATCTTACTGCCAAAAAACACAAGACCACAAACATACTTTCGATACGGTCGTAGTTGATGGTGCCGAGTTCGCCAAGAAGGAGTTTGTCGAATTACACGAATATCTTCAGAAAAGTAATGGCGTTCCCATGGAATTTGTTTATAATCTAATTCAGACCAAGATACCCTTTGATGTGGCAATTAAATCTCCGACAAATAAATGTTCGTCGTGTGGTTATGTAGATAACGGCGGATACGATAAACTAACTATTCCATTTTCAAAGAATGCCGAGGAAATATTTCATTCGCAAGTGTCGGAAGAAAAAACATTTCCAAAGCCAACAAATCTTATTCGCGACACAACCGTCCCCCAGGAAAACATCGCCGAATTAGTTGAAATTATTTCCGCCAAAGCCATTTCATCGCCCGAATGGAAACTGAAACTCGCCGAAACCAAAGAATTCCTCATCAACATCGCAAATCCCAGACAAGGAACCACAACAGCGCAACGATTTTATCTCCTGCGTTTCTACATAAAATTATTCGGAGATTATTACTTTGACCAATTCAGGGATAAATATAACCTGTCCAAAAATAAAGTTTTTTCCGAACTATCCGAGGCAATCATGGCGTCGCTGGAATTTGGTCGGACAAATAATTTTGAAACTGAATTTACTCAGTCGCAACTCCTTATTTTCCAAATAATTAAACAAGCCCTAACGCTAGAATTATCCGATACAGAACGGGCGCAGATTTATGAGTTAGTTATATGGTGGTTAAATCTCATGGCGAGCACGGACAAAATGCTTAGCGTCCTAACAATTGATAACCTCAAAGATGTTCTTCAAAAATTGTCCTTGATGATTATTGAACTCCAAAAGTCGGAACAAAAAAAATTACTAATTGATTTCAAGGAAGATATTGAAGACTTTAACGATGAAAACCCAGAACAAATAGCGCATGGACAAGATTATCAAACTTCTGAGCCCATCGATAAAAAGAAGGCAGAACAAATTAGGCCCGATGGATTTGAAGAAAATGATATGCCTGACATAGATGACTGAAGCCCTAACGCGGGCTTTACCGACTACCCCGCATTAAGGCTTTTCTAAAGCCTTTAGAACCGCCGTCGGTTCGCGACCAAAGGGAGCACGAAAACTCAGTGCGGAATGATTATTAAAAACTATTTTTTTTGTTAATAACTATAAAAAAATACTTACATGATAAAAGCAAGCGAATATTTTAACCGACTTAAAACACTATCAGACGAAGATAAAGGAGATAAATTTGAAACATTTTGTAAATCTTATTTAGAAAAATTATACCCAACTAATATTGTTTATTTATATGATTCAATACCTATCGGAATAATAAAAAAATTAAAACTTCCATTAACCGATAAAGGGCTTGATATTTTAATGATTAATAAAGAATTAGATAAAACATATGGGGTTCAATGTAAATTTAGGTCGGATAAAAATATTTGTGTTCCTTATGGGGAATTATCAACATTCGCCGGAATGTTAAACCATTGCGATTTTGGAATCTACATGACTAATACTTTATTTATGTGTCAGGAATTAGAAAGCATAGAAAAAATAAGTGCCATTTTAGGTTATGATTTTGAAGGATTTTATTTTAATCCAGATGTCAATGTTGTTAGAGAGGAAATTATAGTTAAACGAAAATACCAGGAGGAAATGATAGAAAAAGGAGTTAAATATTTTTCCGATAAAGACGAAGGCGAAATGATTGTCGCATGTGGTTGTGGGAAAACGATTATGTCTCATTGGTTGATGAAAGAATTAAAATCAAAAAAAGTTCTTTATGTTGTTCCTTCGCTTTTACTAGTTAATCAAACATACAAAGAACTAGTTGTCAGAGATTATTATGATAAATACTTTTTATTTTGTTCTGAATCGGAAATAAAAAATGATATTGTAAATATAACGACCAGTGTTGAGAATATAAAATTTACGGATAATAAAAAAACTTTGGTGATTTCAACATATAATTCTTTGTATAAATTGATAGGATTAGAATTTGATTTTACTGTGTTTGATGAATTTCATAAAATTATTTCTGGTGATGAATACTATAAACGGGTAGAAGAAGTTATAAGTAAAAAGAAATTATATATGACAGCAACAAAAAAAATAGTTGTTGATGACAAAATAATAACTAGAAATTCTAAAGAAGTTTTTTTCAAGTATGATTTTGGACAAGCAATAGAAGATGGGTTTCTTTCCGACTATGATATTATCCTAGATATTTACAATGACAGTATCATAAAAAATACTAATGACGAATATATGAAAGATCAAGTTATATTAGACAAATTATTTTCCGATGGAGTCATCAAAAAATGTTTAACATATTTTAGTTTTGTTGATACTGCGAAAACATTTTCAAAAAATTGTAAAAAAATGCCTACGTTATGTAATGTCTCAAATAATTCTTTTTCTGGCGAAGATTCGCTGAAGTATCGGAATAAATGTATAGAAGAATTTTCAAAAGAACCAAAAGCATGTCTTCATACTGCGCGAGTTTTACAAGAAGGAATTAATATTCCATGTATAGATTCAGTTATGTTTTGTGATTCAAAAAATAGTGTTATTGATATTATTCAGTGTATTGGACGGTCTTTACGATTACACGAAGGAAAGACAAAGGCACATATAATTCTTCCGATAAAATATGATGAATCGATTGATTCAGAAAATATTAGTAGCAAATATTCTTTTCTAATGACGTTATTGGCTTCATTAAAGAAACACGATTATCGAGTAATAACAGAAATAAAAAAAGCAAAACAAGAAAAAAGGATGCCTTCATTTATCAAATACCACACAAATATCATTTCAGACACCGAGTTTGATAAATTTATGGATTTTTACGATAATATCAATTATATTATTATTGACAAATTAAGAAAATCATGCGTTTCATGGGATAATAGATATTTGGAATTAGAAACATATTTAAAAAGACATGAAAATAAATATCCATCATCAACTAGTAAAGATAAACTCGAAAGGTCATTGGGACAATGGGTTGTTAATCAAAGATGCCATAAAAAAAAATTGGATGAACATAAAAAATATAAACTAGAAAAATTAATGGGATGGGAATGGAAAAAATCAGAACAAAAAGAAAAAAAAACGTGGGATGAATCTTTTGGCGAAATAGAAGAATATTTAAAAAATAATGAAAATAATTATCCATTATCAAATAGTAAAAATAAAATAACTAGATCGCTTGGGCAGTGGGTTTTAAAACAACGGATGAAAAGAGAAATCCTTGATAACTATAGAAAAGAAAAATTAGAATCATTACCTAACTGGAGATGGCATCTTTTTAAAAGAACAAGAAAAAAAACATGGGATGAATCATATGGAGAACTAGAAATATATCTAAAAAATAATAACAATAAATATCCTTCAAAATACAACAAAAATAAAGAAATAAAATCTTTGGGGGCATGGATTTTAACACAAAGACAAAACATAGAAAAAATTAATAATATCAGGAAGATAAAATTAGAGTTATTGCCAGGTTGGAAATGGAAGAGTGATAATAAAAAAAATAATTAAAATTTAATAATAATCGTTTAAATAATTTATGCTGTCATCAAAATATTCTTTTATATCAACAATATTCATAAATGCCTCAAATTCCTTATAAATTTTATTCCGAATTTTATTTTTTTTAATTTCTCTTTCTTTTTCACCTTTTATTTTTTCTAATCTATTTATTTCAAAATTAAATCTATTTCCGATCATTTCGTTAATTTCTTGTGATGAGACCATGTTGTGGGTCTGGTCGTAGTCTAGAAAAGATAAAGATGATAATACGCGTCGTGTTCTCCCCACAGAACAAGTCGTGCTTCCATTAATAGTTGAATCACTAAGTTGCTCGGAAAAAGCATTAATTAAACCCTCTTTATTTTTCTTATTATTTGGATCATTAATTCTATTAATTATAAGACTTAAAACATCTGTTTCTCTTAACTCATCATAATTTAAAAATTTTCCAGACATTTTAGCATTATCAGAAATCATTTTATTCATAGTTAATTTTGCGTTCTTTTTTTTTTGTTCTGATAGAGTAGATTGTTCAATAATGTCGGAAGTCATGTTTTTAATATCTTCTTTTTTAATTTTTCCCCTTTTATCAGTAGCAATTAAACTGTTAATTTTATCTTGAAATGTTAGAGTTAAACTACTATTATGTGCGTTCTGAGAATCGACAACAAATTTCTCAACTGGATTCTCTAGGTCTAAATTATTTTTTTTAGGAACAATTTTAGCATGAAATTCTTCTGTTATTAACAATTGTTGAGGATTATGTGTCGGAGTGAAATTAACTAGTGCTCGCTCGAAATTGTCAATTTGTTTATAAACTTCCAGGACATTGTCTTTTATTATTGGATTATCAATGAAATCATCTTTTTTAATTTTGTATCTCTCATAGTAGTTTCCTAATTCTTTAATATTTTTCTTCGACGCCTCTCCAGTATTTATTTTCTTCGCCAAATCTTCAGCCATCCTGTCCAAGGCGTTTTGACTATATTCATCTTCGGTGTCCAAGAAAGTTTCTATTTTATGAAACCCCAAATATTCTCGCGTTCGGATATATAATTGTTTTGGATATTCACGCCACGACGGAAGCATAAATAAAATCAGAAGGATTATTATACAGATAATTATTAGATACTTAGCCATAACCAAAAATGACATTTTTTCCGATTTAAATGTTTATCTGATGATTTTTTAATAAGGTAAAAAAAGGTTTTTCCTAGGTATTTAAAAATTGAATATTATTTTTCTATAACTAAAAACAACGAGATTTGAAGAAAATGTCAGAGCAAAAGAAACTTATAGATTTTAAAGATTTTAAAGTCCCTGAAAATATTGAACTAAAGGATAAGAAAGCACTAACTAAGTTTAATAGCACAATGAATGGAACTTCACAAACAAAAGTTGGATATATTAGTTTTCCCGGAGTATTTAATGTTTGTATGAAGCCAATATCCCTTTCTAAATGTTCGGTAGTTAAGAAAGATAAACCATTCGAGAGCCAAGATAAGAAATTCAGATTTGAATCATATGATATGAGCCTAACTGTTTCTGTTGGATATCAGAAAGTTAAAGACAATGGACAAGATATTTCCGACGATATCAAGAAAAACCTATCAAAGCATTTCAAGGATATTTACAAAATCAGCCAAGATGTTCTTGATGCCTTTATTATTAAACCGAATGAATTTTCAGAAACGTTTTTCAAGATTCTTTCTCAGAAAAAACAATTTAAAGACCTGAAGATTGACCTAACAACTAACGAGGGAAGAGAAAAACTGAGAGACCTTTTCTCCAGCACACTAACCGAGGAGGGAGAAGTCATTAAGAATGGCGGAAGTGATTTCAAATACAAAATCCCAGTATCAACATTTACCGGAACAAAGAATGACGCAGTCTTCCAAGAGATTCAGTTCGGAATTGAACTTCAACGAATAACAAATCTCGTTTCTGGAAAAATTGACTATAAGAGCAAAGGAGACTTTACTGAACTTAAAGATATGAGAAATAATCTAAAACTTAGAAAGAAGTATTCTCTGAACACAAAGGAAGTCGTAGATGACTCCGACCTAATTACACCGGAATATATTATTGAGAAATATGAGGAAGTAGTTTCAAAAAAGCCGGAAAATAAATTTGTAGATTTCCCTGAGTTTAAGGGATGCGTAGCCTGGATTACTTATAATATTTCATCGTTCATGGTTTATCAAGCACTTCTCGCAATGCCTGGTATAGCTCTCAAAATTAAGCCTTCAATGGTTTGTCTATTCGGTGCTTATGAAAGAATCAGCGTAAATAGTCTAGTTGATAAGGAAATTGCTGAAATGGAAAAGGAAATGGACGAACAAGAGGAAAACGAAATCCTTTCGAAACAGGATACAGAGTTTTAAATAATAAATAAAATAGTTGTGCTTTAAAACTAGTTTTTTTTTTGACTAAATAATAAAATATTATTTCCGATATAATGGGTTGGAGAATCAGTTATGAATCGAGTGCGTCGTCATATGAACTAGAATTTACTGTCAGAGAAGAGATAATTACATATTTAATTGAAAATGTATTAAATACTGAGGAAAATTTGGATATAAAACAACTAGCCGAAGAAGAATTAGATTATTCTGTTGAATGGGGTGGAGAAAAAGAGTTTAAAAATTATTTTAAAAAAATTAACGGATGGTATTGTGGTTATATATTGTGCCCAGATACTCCTAACTTTATTCTGCTAAAAATGAGTAAAGCGTTTTATCGAATATTTGAGTTTCTACAAATGACTCAGAAAAATAATTTGAAATATAATTATCTGACGGTTTCTTACGAGCATGATTATGGGAAATTGTGTTTCTTTATCGATTCGGAAAAAAATTGTGTAGAAATTTATAGTTTCGACGATGATTCAATTCCTCACAGAACCACAGACTACAAACTTATTTTTGATTTAGTTTCCGACAAATATGACACCGACATTTATGAAAAAGAATGTTCTCATAGATATTCAGAGAATGGAATAATATTATTCGATGTTTCATTGAAGCCATAATTAAAAAGTATATTTTTAAGCCCTATCGCGGGCTTGACCGACTCTTTAAAATTAATTTTTTTTATCTCAAAAACAAAAAAGCAAAATGGAAGTAGATAAACCAGGAAAAGAATATAAATATTCTGTTCAGTTTCGTTCGACAGCAAGAAAATGTTTTAAAAAAAGCACTTCATACTCAAAATTCATGGAAATATTAGAAAAGATTGTTAATAAAAATGAAGAATTGATATATATGAGTAAAAAGGGATGGTTTGAATTTGAGAATACGTCATACATAATGAGAGTTCAATTAATCGTTGAAGAAATTTTATGTGAAATGTATGATACAACAGATATAGAATCCATTAACTTTTAAAAGCATATTTTTTTTAAGCCGTCTTGCCGGTTTTAGCCACGCCTTTAAAACTAGTTTTTTTATCAACAAACACAAAATCTTAAAATGTCATTAATTTTATATTCCGAATATGAAGATAAAAAGGAAATTTTTGTTGAGGATGGATATGAAGTTGAAAAAGTTTTCGAAGATGACCATTTCATATGGCTAATTTATCGGAATAAAATAAGACAATATATTAAAAGAACAGAAGAATTTCAAGTAGTAGAAATAGACCCAGACTATTTAAATGTTAAACATTATTCCGGATTTACTGGTAGTGCTTCGTCATATAATAAAATTGCGAATGTTTGTTTTCAATATAAAGACAGTATTTACTTAATATCTTATTCCTTTATGTGTGGAGATAATCCTAATGATGAAGATTATTATTTCGGCGAAGATCATGAATTAATAGAAAGATATTTCGATGATTTTAATAGTTGTTTAAAAGATTATTCTTATAAATATACTGAGTATAAAATACCAGTGGAAGAATTCGGAAAATTAATTGATTTAACCCATGTTATCGTTGGAGAAAAACAATTTATTCTCGAAGACAAAATATTAACTTATAGGGGAGACTATATAAACAGTTATAGGGAAGTTTGTAATGATTGGGTTGATTGGCTCGAAGTTGAAACAACAGAAGTGTTATACTCGTCTTACTCTTGTAATCGAGACGATGCCCTTGATGAAAGAAGTCCCCAATCGGAAAATAAAAATAAAATCATATTAAACCCAGAAGAAAAAATAATTAATGAGACGAATAAAAATATTTTCACAGAAAAAAATGTTTATAAAAAACATTGCTGGGGAAAAACAGAACTAGTTATAAGTTCGTCAAAAATAATTGAGGAATCATTATTTTTCGGGAAATATGAAAAGTTAAAAGATAAAATAGGGCTTTTATATGATACTCCCACCGACTACCTTCGAATAGTTGAAAATGGTATTATATTTTGCTCTCATTTTGTTCCTATCGGAAAATATAGTCAAAAATTTTCCGAAAAAACTGAAAGATACTGTTTCATCGAAGATGATAATTTGTTGATATTAATTTATGAGAATGACCCGGACGGAACAAGATATAGAACGGAAAAGATTAAAAATTATAAAAAAATAAACGCAAAATCAATTAATAAGTATCTAACAATAAACAATCTTGAAACTCGAACTATCGAGAAAGATATTGAAGACTTCGAATTCTTTTATGTTTAGAGCCGTCTTGGCTGGCATTTTTTTTTAAAATTAGTTTTTTTTAACAACAAACATAAATTTTAAAATGTCATTAATTTTGAGTAGTGGAAAGGAAATATTCGTTGACGACAGTTATGAAATCGAAAAAGTCTTTGAAGACAAATTATTTATATGGATAATTTATCGGGACAAAATAAGCAGATACAATAAAGCTACAAATAAAATGTTATCAACACAAATTGAGTCTGACCCAATTCTTATAAAACATTTCTACCAAAAACATCGTGGTAATTTATTTACAACTAAAATATCTTTGGTGGTCATCCAATATCAAAACTATATTTGTGAATTTTGTTCCGGATATATGGCGGAGAGTAAAAAAGAAATGAATGAATACATTATCGAAGATGAAGATTCTTTAGATAAAATAAAAACCATTCACGAAATAGATATAACAAATTTTGGTAAAATAATTGATGTATCACCGTTTATTGTCGGAAAAAATAAATTCATAATAAATGACAAAATAATTCCCTACACTGGAATTTATATTAGGAGTGGTATTAGGGATTCTAGTGGATGGAACAACGAAGATTATAATTATTTTAAATGTTCAGATTTTGAATATGAAAAATACAGTGGATATCCAAAAACCATAAGTATAATAAAACTAAAAGTTAATATTATCACAGATAATAAAAATATTACTTCCGACAATTTATATGAACATTTTGATCGCAACGATTTATTTTTCAGAATACATAAAGACGAACTAAATATTTTTGCTATTGATAAAACAACAAAACAAAAAGGAAGAATGTTAATTACCGACAAATATATTCAGAACATTTATACCGGAGAAAAAATTTACGCTAACAATATTATAGACATTAATGGGAAATATATTTTTACAGAAGATAAAGTTTATCAATTTAAGAAATATACACTCAATGAAATAGAAAGAACATTTACGCAAGAAGAATTTATTAAACTAATAATGCGCAAAAATCAAAAAAAAATAATTTCGGAAGAAGATTTTATTAATCTAATATCATCAGAAAAACCAAACGAAATAATTAAAAAAATAATAAATTCCCATACGAAAATCCCAAATTTTTCTATTAAACATATCAGAATATTTATTTCCGAAAATGGTGTAATACAAAATGGAGTTTATACTGAAATTGGAAAATATAAGAGAAAAATATCAGAAATTTCAGACAAATCATGTTTTGAAAGAGATGGTTCTTTATTTATGGTCGGAGAAAATAATAAAGGGTTCGAAATAATTAAAGTTATCGAAAACTATGATGACGACTTAGAAATCAATAAATATTTTACAGTTAATAAATTACAGCACGGACCACTAGAAGAAGATATTAAAGATTTTGAATTCTTCTGTGTTTAAATCCCTATCACAAGTCCGAGGCTTTAAAAACTATATTTTTTTTAACCCACAATAAAAATCTTTAAAATGCTTTCTAAAAATATATTTATTCTTCCGACAATTACACTAACAAATAATGACTTTATTTTTCCGAAAATTCCCACTCCAAAAAAAACAATCCACGAAGAAATATCAGAATTAGTTTCCGAATCAATTCCACATAAACAAGATCGCGAAAAATGTATTGGAAAAATAAATGAATTAATTTCTGAAATAATTGAATTGACTGATAAGTATTAAAAATTATTTTTTTTTCTGACAAAACAAATCAAAAAAGAAAAATGGAAGTCGATAAACCAAAGAACGATATTAATTCGGAAATTGAATTTTCAGTTGAATTTAAAATATTATCTAGAATGTGTTTTAACGATATTGGTTCTTATTCAACATATTTAGAATTTATTAATCATCTTAAAACAATTGTTTCTAAAAATAAATTCTTACAAGAACATTGTAGCGACGATGAAAAAAATATTAAAAAACATAAAAAAAAACTTTGTTTATATATTAAAGAATTAGCACTAGAATCAACTAACTCATATATTTAATATTAAAAATTTAAAAAATGAATTTTCTTATTCACAAAATAAAAAGTCTAAAATGGAAGTTGATAAACCAGGAAATATTGAATTCTCTATTGAATTTAGGGCACTGGCTAGAGGTTGTTTTACAAATATTAAATACTCAGTCTTTTTTGAACAACTTAAAAAAATTGTCTCTAAAAATAAATTCTTACAAGAACATTGTAATGACGACAATGGCAGAATATATAATCATAGGGACAGGATTGTTCTTTATGTTAAAGAAATTTTAATGGAAATAAATGATTCATTTGTCTAAACCATCATTTTTTTTTAAGAAACTTTTCGGTATCAAACACATTTTTTAAAACTATATTTTTTTAAGTTATAAAAAGAAAAAAATGGATAATTCTAATTATATTAAAAAAGTAGCACCAAAAATTAACGGTTCTGGCATAAGTCTTCATGAAGCTTTTCTAAAATATTTTAAAATCAGAGAAAATCAAAACCAACCAAAAAAAAATTCGTCGGAAGATTAGATTAGTCTCTAAGTCCTTGCGGTTAATTTCATTAAGTCCATTTCGCAATAAATTTTCCCGACTTGTATTTTTTTTCAACAACATCTTCAACGCTGATTTTTACTCCTGATTTTATTATCAACTGAATCTGCGCCCGCGTAATTATCATGTCGTAATCAACCAAGAAATTCGCAAAGAGTTTTTCAATCTTATGCCACGGAACCCCATTTCCCAACACAGCAATATTAACGAGCAATTGACGCTCAGAGAAAGTTAAGTATCCACTCTTTTTCAGTTTTCCAACCAGCGCGTTATATAATGGCACAGATGTTTTTCCCTTTCTAAATCCTTCAACTGTTATTAAATCCTCGTTCTCAACAACGAAGAAGTTTTTCATATAATTAGTAAATTTATTTCCGATGGTTAGGTAGTTATAGACCAGATAATCGTGAGTTAAAAGAACAACCTCTTTTTCAAACCGCCGAAACGCCGAATAAACTTCGCGAACCGATAGGCAACCAAACTTTAGGAACGGCGAAATACATGAATTCGTTCCGCCCGAATATGCCTCCAAATATTTCAGACCCTCATTACGCCCACCGCAAAACTTCGCCGTGCCAACAACTCCAACAATCTTCGGCGACTTCATCATGTTCAGATAAACTTTTTCAAAATTTATTTCCGACTCAAACTTCAAATCCATCGGCGCCAAATTATCATAATACTTATCAGCGAATGGAACTATTTCGGAGTTAATATATTTCTTTTTTTTTCCTATAAACTCAACAAACTTGCCCAAGTTGTTAATATCGATATCAGTTTCCTGACCCAATAACCAATTAGTTATTTTCTTTTCTTTCGGTTTCTTCACGACAATGTTTATGTCGGAAAAAATATTACATTTCAACCCGCTCTGGTCGCAAAGATATTTAATTTGGCGTTCTCTATTTTTCCCATAAACTGAATATTCTTCGTTGAAATATATTGAACTAACTCCCTCATCGCTCTCTATTATTTTGCGCAAGGCATTAATTATTTTTGAGTCATAGAAAAAGAAAATTCTTGACCCATGACACCGCAGTTTTTCATCCAATTCGCGCAAACTATTCATCAGAAAACATAGTCCATGAATTGACCGATATTTATTTTTTTTAGTAATCAAAAACTCATTCAAAACGAATACTATATAAACTTTTTTATTTTCTCGCACAGCATTTATTAGGGCTGTGTTATCTTCCAATCTAATACTTCGGAATAAAATATATATTGCCGACATCTCGCAATTACTTTGTGTTTGATTATATTATAAAAAAAATAAATATTAATATTCTACCGGTCTATCATTATCTGATTCTTCGTCGGAATAAATTCTTTCAACCTTAGGTAATCCTACATCTTTCCGACATTTATCCAAAATTAAATCACAATATTCGTCCTCATAATATTTAATTTTTCCAATTAATGGTTCTAAAACTTCCTCCATTTCGTCTGATAAATCATCAATAGTTTTAACGAATTTCTTTAATAAATACAATTGTTTATTAAAATCACTCACATAACCGGATAAATGATATGGAGGTTTGCCATATTTTATTTTATAAGCAACATAAAATTCAACTAATTCTCTAACTCTGTTAATATTATTTTCGACAATATAATATTGTATTAAGGTTTTATCGTTTGATTCGCTATTTATAATATCATGTGGCGTAAGAGTCCCAATAAATGACTTATCTTCCAATTGTTCTAGTAATATTTTTAAACTCATTGTTTTTTGAATTACTATCAGAAAAAAAATGCTTTTAAAGAATTCATATCAGAGGGTCGTCGATAATTTGTATTCCGCAATAAGGTTGTGGGTTCATATGGTAGTTAATTATCTCTTTGTAGATGCCTGATTCGTCCGCTGCCTTCAGGAGAAAAACGAAACTATCATAGTGCTCATCATTATGCCCGTTAGATTTTGAGGCGATATGCGCTAACTCATGAATAACAACATGATAAACATGATTGAAATTAACGAACTCTGCGCTACTCGTTTTTTGTCGGACACAAATTCCAAGCTCTTTTCCTTTATTGACAGTATAGGAAGTATCTCCACCAGCATTAAATGGATCGACCTCGAAAATATTGCCGGGATTATATCTTTCCGACAAAAGTTTTGTGCGCTTATCGTCTGGATATTTCTTTTTCAAATAGGCAATTAACTCAAGATTTTTCTGATTTATTTTCGCCAAGACATTTGACGCCTCCTTCTTGTCCATATATTTTTCGGAAACGTTATAATCTTTTCCATCGTAGGCAATTACTTTAACCGTATTCGCAAATCCTTCTTTACCTAATTCTCCGCCAAAGGCTTGCTCAGAAACATTTTTTCGGAAATGTTCAACATAATTAATATTCCGTTTAGATTCGGAAAATAAATCTTTATTCTTTACTAGTATCTGAAATACTATCACAAGAATAATATAAGCAATTAATAGTAGTAAGATGAGTTGTAATATCATTTTATCAACTAAAAAAATTGTTTCCGGAAAGCTTATATTCTCATTAAAAAATGTTTTGGCGAAGAAATAATATTATATTTTTTTTAATTCTTTATTTCGTTTATTAAATTTTTAATTTTCATATTTATCTTATTATAATATTCGGTATGATATATAAAATATAATTCCTTTTTTGGGCACTTTGCTCCAGACTTAATTAATAGTTCAACCGTTTTTAAATTAGCTCTAACACAAGCCCAATATAATGGTGATGATCCGGCATCATTAAGAATATTAACGTCAGCACCAGAATCAATCAATAGTTTAGCAATTTCTAAATAACCATCATAACAAGCCCAATGTAATGCCGTCCATCCTAATTCATATCTAAAATTAACATTCGCACCAGAATAAATGAGCATTCTAACTTCATCATAATTATTTCCTTGGGTAGCATAAATAAGACAGGCGTCGCTATAAATTTTTTTTTCTCCTAAATAATTTGTTAAATTAACAGTATTGATTGAGTTTTCTCCCACACCACAAACAAAATTATAAATATCAACTATTTTAATTGGGTTTTCTAAAATTAATTCATTACATATAGGACATTTTTCCGATATATTTTCGGAACATGATTTACAAAATATATGTCCATTATTACAAACTATTTTTGAGTCGCCAACATAAACACAATACGATTCTAATAATTCATCATTAATATTTTCCGTAAATTCTCTTTTTCCACCAATTAATCCTAAAGCATTTTCTAATGGTTTTTCATCTTCTTTTGACTCAACAAATCTTCGCTTACAAATTGGGCATTCAGTATCAATATCTCTGTTTTTATAACATGATACTTTTTTAAATATAACACTAAGCATTTTCTCTGTTTATTGGTCTATAATAAAAAATCTAATTTTAATATAACTATTATTTTCTTTTGATAAATAAGATATTATATGTTTTCCGACATTAATAACAAAAACTTAATAAATAGTATCAATGGCAAACTGGAATTTCAGAAATATGATTCCGACACTCGGCTTGAGGGGATAACAGAATTCTCTGAATCATCTTTCCAGAAAATTGTCGCAAATTATATGAATCCAAATACACCTTACAAAAATTTAATGTTGTTCTGGTCGACGGGTTCCGGCAAAACTTATGGCTCGCTAACTATTGCCGAACAATATAACGAATATATCGGAATGCTACACAAATTAAACTTCGAGCCGAAACCCTACATATACGTAGTCAATAAAACTATTTTCGGAAAAATACAGTTTATTAAATCTCTTATCAATCCCGCCTTTACGCATTACAAATATGTATCAAAAAAAATATGGAAGGAATTTAAAGACTTAGAAGCCGAGTTCAAAACCAAATTAACTTTTGAGGCTCAGGAAAAATTCACAGCCTATTCAAAACAACTCTATAAAACAACACTTACTCCGAATAATAATTGTTTCTATAAGTTTATAACGTATCAGTCCATGAGGAAATGGCTCAACAAAAATGTTTCCTTTGACTATTCTAACTCAATGTTCATTTTCGATGAAGCGCACGATATAGAAGGAAACATGGAAGAAAAAGTTATTATGCGCATCAAGAATGAGTCGGAAAATAATAGATTTATTCTCGTATCAGCCACACCAATTCGTTCAAACACGTCGCAAATAATCCCATTACTTAATATTCTCCGACCTCTATCTGAGCAACTCCAGCCATCTAAGTTTTTTAATCCCGATATGAAAGAAGGCGCCGAAAAGGAAATCGGAAAATTAAGTCGAGGATATATTAGTTATGTCAAGATTTTCAATGAAGATTATCCCGAAAGAATTGACATGGGAAATCTTTATAGCAAATTTAAATTCCTGAAACTAATTCGGTGCCCAACATCCACTACACACCAAAAGTTTGTTCTAAATTATGTCAAATCCCTTGGTATCAAAGAATTAAAGGACGCAAACTCCATTAAACTTCAGAAAAAGATAATAGCCAATATAGATTTTTTTCTTCCGATAGGAGAGGGATATTTCTACAGTCAAGGAGCCATGGAAAAACTGCGAAAGACAAAAGAGGGTAGGACAATCCAATTTACGCGTGAAACTAATCCGCCAACTCTGATTGACCCGAGATTTCTTCATATTTCGAAACTCAAAACTTATTCTCCGAAAATATGGACAATGTTTGATGGTATTCTCGAGCGAATGGAGTCAAACTCTGGTCTAATTCTAATCTCGCATAGCTCAATTTTCAAAGGAGTTCTCCTCATTAAAAATATCCTCAAAGTTAATGGTTTCCTAGAATATGATTCAGACCGCGTCAATGACTCCACGCGATGCTTCCAATGCGGAAAAGAACATTCCAAACATCCCAAAAACGCCGACCATGATTTTTCTCCGGCAAAATTCGCCGTCCTCCATGGTGAGATTAATAACTACGAGCGAGAACTTATCCTACAATTCTTTACTTCGCCGGATAATATTTACGGAAAAAATATTAAAATTATTGTGGGCTCGTCAATTATAACCGAATCAGTAGATTTTATTTGTCTTCGCGAAATTCATTCGCTTCAAATTCAGCACTCTCTTAATATGGACGAGCAACTGGTTGGGCGCGGTATCAGGTTTCAGTCGCACAATAGACTTCCAAAAGCCGAGCGAAATGTGCGGGTATTCAGATATATTTCCGACTTCCCAATTCTCAAGGATTATTTCGGAGAAAAAATATATAACTTCGAAGAAAACAGTTATTTAACTCAAGAAAAAAAGTTTGAAGAAATTCAAAAGGTTGAATACGAGATTAAAGTTAATGCTTTTGACTGCCAACTCAACAAATACATTAATATCTCAAAAGTCCTTCTAGATAAATATAGACACTGCGATAAAAACTGCCCAATCCTTTGTAATCTCACGCACTGTAATTATAAGTGTATATTTTCCGACATACCTTCGCGCCCATCAACGGAAACATATGATATTATTGAGCGCAAACATGACATTCAAACTTTCAAGCAAATTATCAAATACATTATGCGATATTCCCTATCAATTTCTATTCCTCACATTCTCGATGAGATAAATATTATTATGGCGCAGTATTATCATGGCTTCGTCAAATATATTGATAACAACTATATATTCGAAGCAATCGAGGACCTAACGAATCAGTCGGAAGAATTAACTAATATTTTTGGCACGATTGGAACTCTCAAATATAAAGGTGGAATACTTAGATTTATTCCCGGACGGACCGATTCGGAAAATATTCAAATGTTATATCCGATAAGTTTCTCTAATTCGCTTAATTTTTCCACATCATACAACGAGTTAAAGAACGCAAAGTTTAATGAAAACATTGATACCACAATCTCCATTCTTCTTTCCGACGAAAGTAAATTCAAAGAGAGTTTTGAAATGCTCGAGCATGACGAACAAGTCAAAATAATAGAATATGCGATTGAGGAAAATAAAAAAGAACTTCTTACAACCCTCTACAAATACTTTTCGAAAATTCTCATAACCGTGGATTATCTCATCAGCAACGCAAAATCTTTCACAGTTAAAACTAAGTCTGATAATATTAAGGGCAATAAGGTTGTGGGACATCTTCTCTCGAGTAAATTTAAATGTTATTCTTCCGGCGAATGGGGAAGTTGTAAGAACCTTATAAACTATAAAATGCCGAAGTTTAAGGTCCCAGAGATTGTTGGATTCATCGACATAAACAATATTGGCAAAATGGAATTCAAAATCTGGCAGAAGAATGACACTGACGTTGTGGATAATCGGAAAAAAAATAAAGGTCAAGCCTGTATAACGCTCAAGCCCAATATCATATTTGACAAAGTCGTTCCATTCCTAAAGATAAAGGAAAAAGATTTGACAATAACCGAGAATTCGCCTAAGAAAGAAATCTGCCACTTCCTCAAAAACAAATTCAAAGAGATGGATGAGAAACAAGAAACTTACAAATATTTCTTTAACTATGTAGAATTAATCCTAGCCAGGGAATTACATGTTATTCATTTCTAAACCCTAACGCGGGTTTTACCGACTACTGCGTATTAAGCCGTTGCGCCGGCTTGAGCCACGCTACTGCGTAAGCAAAGTTTCCATTCGTAGTGGTCGCGACTATGAAGTCTGTCCATGGGGCTCTTTAAAACTATATTTTTTTCTGACAAAATAAAATATAATGGAGAAAGAAAAATGGTATCCGAGGGACCAGGGTTATATTAGTTATGAGCACTATGAATTAGTTGAAAAACTATTTGAAAATAAATATAGCGACAGATGGTTATTCGCCTATGGAAATAATCCTTACAACGCAAGTTATGATTTAATTAAAATTCTTAGAGCAATTGTTGCTGATTCATATACAAGAGCATACCATGATTATCGCGTTGAGGAAGATAACGAGTACCTGAGAAAATATGGAAATCTACCAACCGGAAACGAAAAATATCTACGCGACAAACTCGCAGATGACTAAAGGCGGACAAAAAAAATGGTCTCAACTCCTATCGACTACTGCGTAAGCAGATATTTTAATAATAATCTTTTCCGATAAAATCGGAATAAATTTTTTTTAAATAATTGGACTCATCAATTTAGTTCTTCTTTGCCTTCTTCTTTGTTGCCTTCTTGGCTTTAGGCTTCTTTGCCTTAGACTTTGTCGATTTCTTAACTTTCTTCTTTCCAGATGCGCTCATTAAATTATCCATTTTCCTATTTGCTTTCTCCGTTTTATTAAGGAAAAAAAATAATTTTCATTTTTTGATTAAATTTTGTCATTTTTGATGTTTTTGAAAAATGTTGTTTTTTTTCAAAAAATTTAAGAAATTGATTTTCTGTTATCAAAAATAAAAAAACCTACTCTTTTGAAGAAAAAGAAAAAAGAACCTTGAAATGGCTTTTAACGGAAAAGAATTCAAAGACGCAATGAACGCTGACAACTGGAGGGAAAGATACGACGAATGGCTCGAAAAGATTGAGGCTTACCTCAAGACTAGCGAAGCAACCGAGAACACACCAGCCGAAGGAATCTCTAAACTTCTGAAGAAGTTCAAACTCAGAATCGACAGGAAGACAAAGGAAGACATAACAATGCCATACGAGGAGGATTTCGTCAAGCGCATTTTCGAAGCATACAAGATCGCCGGAAAACAAAACGAACTCATTGGATATGTCAATGACAACGAGCAGAACATCATCGCATCAACCGTTAGCCGTGGAATCGTTGAAGCACTCCAAACATATCAACTAGTATTTGGAGACCTATCGGAACAACTAGGCAAAGTCATCTTCATGACTACAACATCAAAGGTAGGATACTTTGTTCAATCACCAGTCCAATGCGTCATCAAGCATGGATTTCACGAGATGCTCAACTACATCATTGACATTCTTTATCCGACTGAAGAGATACCCGACGAGGAACTCAGGCTTTTCATTGAAATCGCCATCAACCGCATTGAAGAAGGAGCAAAGAAGAATTTCAGCGAACAGAAGGAATCAAAGCAATTCTTCACACCAATCGAGGAACTCGGCAAATTCGGACACAAAGACACTTTCCTCATCGTTCATTGGCTTTACGGAAAGTTCATCAAGACATCCTACTTTAAGGAACTTCCCAGAGAAGAACAAAAGAAAATCTCTGACGAATACAACAACAACTGCGTCAGAGCAACACGTTTTGGTTTCGCATACAACCACTTTGATATCGTCAAGGCTCTCTTCGAAGAAGGATACGGACACTGGTCAATCATCGGATGGAACAATCTTCCAGATAAGCGCACACCGTTTCAGATGATTAAAGGCGAACGAGTCAATACCAACAAGGCTGACTTCTACATAAAGAAACTTGGCTCATATGACTATCAGCGCCTCAAGCCTTTCTATATCGGAGGAGCAAAAAAGAACTGAATCAAACTCACAAAAAAACTAGGATTCAATAAAGCGTCCTAGTTTTTTTTGTATTAGAAAGAACATTATTCATTGAATATTTAAGACTTTTTGCGGAGCAAGTGGCTAAAGCCGGCACAACGGCTTCTATTAAAAATTGAATTATTTTTTTTAAATAACCAAAAAAGAAACTTATTTGGAAATGTCTGGCAATAAAGTAGGAATTAACTCTAAGGATGAACTCAATACTCTTCTCAGCAAGGAGTTTAACATTAATGTGGAAAAACTATTAAAATATACTAACACCAATCTAATTGATGGTGATCTTAAGAAAAATACAAATATTGACCTAACCAACAAATTCTCAAGCAAGGTTAGCGGAAGTTATAAGATGGCAAAACTCTTCGAAATTCTAAATTACATTATCAGTTATTATCCGAAAGAAGAGTCAAACACTTTTGAAGTCGCCAATGAGGAATCTGTCGTCTATGGAAGAATCTTTGTTCTGCTCGTTTGCGTTGTATCTAAGTTTATCGAGAAAAGTAGCGACCAACAAATCATCGAGCAGTTTGACAAGGTCCTTTCTAAACTTATTAATTCCGACAATAAAGAACTTTTCGAAAGTATTCTCAAACATCCCGATATGAAGAACATGAATTACATTACATTCTACGGAAAAACATCGTCAAATCTTTCGCACTTTCAACTGGCAATTATCAACAATGCGCCCAAGATTCTCAATTCGCTCATCAACTATCTTTCGGAATATGAATCTGATAAACTTCTGACAATCATTAAATCAATCTCGTCGGAAAATGAAAACAATCAAGTCTCAGTTGTATGCCAAGCACTTGAAAAATCGTCAGTTGATTCTCTGAGGAAGTTCGAAAACTACGTTCTTAGTTCGAAAAATAATGACGCAATCATTGAGTTCTATATCAATGTTATCTCGGCAATCTGTGCTTATCGCAGAATCTCCAGCAAAATCAAGGGAAGCGAAGAACGCAACATGTATAAGAATATTACGTCGATAGAAATCATTATGAAAATGAATTATGTCAGTTCATTCGAGTATGTTATTCACCTGTGGGAAGAATTCAATAAATATACTTCCGACGATTTCTACAATGGACAACAGGAAATTAAGTCAGCCAAAACATATTTCAGAACAAATGTTGGTAATGGTGCTTTCAAGGCAGTTAATTATGGACACAGTGAGATTATTGCCTTATGTATTAACATTAATACTCCGCCAAATTTCGGCTCGTCGGTTATTCATAGACCAGGATTCAAAAACACGACCCCAATTCACAAGTCAGCGTTCATGAGCAAAAACAAAGACGGAGAAACATCCGAGGACCATGTTAAGATTTTCAAAATCATGATTGAAAACGAAATCAGCGCAAAATCTGGCGAAGAAAATGATAAGAAGAGAAATATTTATCTGACTACAGATGATTCAAACAATACTTTCCTTCATTACGCGATTAAGAACGTCCCTTACGGCGACTGGGTAAAAATCTTTGATTATGTCAGGTCAAACATTTTCATTAAATGGACTAACAAAGAAGAGGAAACGATGGAAACACTTATGGAAAATTCGGAAGAAAAAGATAAATATTCCCAAATCGTTAAAAAAATGAGAGAAGATTATGAAAAGAATTTCGCAGGATTTGTTTCCGACCGAAGACCGCAACAAACACAGCAGACTCAGAGAACACAAAAGAAAGAATACACCAGAAAGGATTACAGAGAAACAAAACAGGAATATGTAAAAAAACCATATACACCAAGGACTTTCAAGAAGAGAGAAGAAGAACAACCTTCGAACAGATTCGCTACAACTGAAAAACAAACAGAGTCTTACAAGGACCCAGAAGTTTATGAAGAGAAACGCGAAGAAAAAAAATCTGAATCACCTATCAACCTGGAAGAGTCCGGAGAAATGGGAACAATTACCCTAACGGAAACAAAAAGAAGAAAAGGCAAGGGAAAAGGCAAGAAGAACTAAGCCGTTGCGCCGGCTTTAGCCACGCACTGCGTATGGATTAATTAAAAAATATTTTTTTTCCGACAATAAAACAAAAAAGCAAAATGAAAACAATAGTCAAATACATTAAAATACTTGTAGAAAAAGGACTTGATATTGAACAAACATTTGAAGATGGTCGGAAATTAATTCATTTGATTTGTCAATATAAAGATGTTGATTCGTTAAATTATTTAATAAGTGTTGGCGTTGATTTAGAGACAAAAAATAATTGGGGAGAGAGACCAATACATTATGCTTGCTTAAACCATTCAGAAAAAATAGTTAAAATTTTAATTGATTATGGAGTTAATATAGAAGCAAAAGACGATAATGATAATCAACCGATTCATTGCTCTTCTGGCAATTTAAATGTTTTGAAGTTATTAGTAGAAAAGGGTTGTGATATCAATTCGAAAAATAAAATAGGACAAACCGTTATTCAAATGGCATGTAAAAGTAATTCAACCGATGTTGTTAAATATTTGTTAGATAAAGGTGCGACCTCTGACTATGTCGATTATTTTGGAAGTAGTCCTTTGTCAGTTTCAATTGACAATAAAAACGATGAAACAATATCTTTAATGCTTGAAAAAATTAAAGAGCCCAACACTAAAATAACAATTAATTCTATGTTCAAACGTGGGTCCTTTTATATTTCTGAAGCTTTAACAGATTTGCTTAGAGGAATGAATTAACTAAATATTATATTTTTATAATAAAAAAAACATGGATAATCCAATTAAATTTGACTTCAAAAGCGGAAGTAATTATATAGACCTAGGCGCAGGTTTCCTGTTATATTACAATAGAGATAAACCCGAAGATAACCAATTAATTAACCAATTAATATCTAAAAAAATGAATAACAATACTTAAAAAGTATTTTTTTTCCGACATAAAACCAAAAAACAGAATGTTAGACTATCTCATAGGAAAACATGATGGACCAATCGCTATTAGCGATGTTAATAACTATAATCGTCATAGTTTGGTGAATATGCCTAGAAAAAAAATTAAAACAATAGTAAATATTGTCAAATTATTTGTTGAAAAAGGGCTAGATATTGAAAAAAAATTTAGCGATGGTAGCAGATTAATAGATTTAATATGTATAAGAAATGATATTGAGACATTAAAATACCTTATTAGTATCGGAGTAAATTTAGAGTCGGAAGGAATTAATGGAATGAAACCAATCCATATCGCATGCTCGAACAAAAAAATTGAAATAATTAAAATATTAATTGAAAACGGAGTTAATTTAGAGGCTGAAGATTCTAGAAAAAGAAGACCAATCCATTTTTGTAAAGACGCAGAATTACTAAAGTTGTTGATCGAAAAAGGAGTTGATTTAGAAGCCCGAGACATTGACGGAAATAGACCAATTCACAATATATGTCAAGAAGGAAAACACAAAGCACTAAAATCATTAATCGAAAGTGGCGTTGATTTGGAAGCAGAGAATCTTAAAAAAGAAAGACCGATCCACCATAGCGGGTATCCAAAGACTTTTAAATTATTAATTGAAAATGGTGTTGATTTAGAGTCGGAAACAATTGATGGGAAACGACCAATTCATTGCGCATGTTGGTTAAATAATCTGGAAATTGTTAAAACATTAATTGGGAAAGGAGTTGATTTGAATGTTAAAACAAATTTTGGAGATACTCCATTTAGCATTGCTTGTTCATTGGGAAATATTGAATTAATAAAATTATTTATTGCGAATAACGTTGATATCAATTCAGAAAACAAATATGGAAATAATCCATTAACATCATTATTTAGAAAGGAATATATTGAATTAATTCCAGAAATTATTGACAAAATAAACGATATCAATAAACCAATTAACTTACATACGAGTTATAGAGTTGGAATGTATAATATAATCGAAGTAATAACTGATTTTATAGGCGATTGATAAAAACGAGACTATAAAAATGTTTAAAATTATTTTTTTTCCGATTAAAGAACAAAACGACAAAGCAATGGAAGACGAACTAATAATATCGCGTTATAAATTTTATAATGAAGGAAAAATAGAAATTATCGCACCCAAGCCGAAAACACCAATTAAAAAAAAATCAATCATTAAATATTTCAAACTATTAGTTAATAGAGGATTTGACATTGAAAAACCTTTTGGGAATTTTGAAGATAATAAAGTTATTCATTTTTGCTCTCAAATGGAAGATACGGAAACAGTAAAATATTTAATAGAAATCGGAGCCGATGTTAATTCGGAAACTAAATTTGGAGAAACTCCACTACATTTTGCTTGTTATCAAGGTTGTTTAGAATTAGTAAAAATATTAGTTGATAACGGCGCAAATCTTGAATCGGAAAATAATTATAAAGAAAGACCCATACACAAAGCCTGTAGTAGTTATTCTGACACGGCAATTGATGTCGTCAAATATTTGATTGAGAAAAATGTTAATCTAAAATGTGAAACCACTTACGGCGAAACTCCCCTATCATTATCGGCAAAGAATAAAAATAAAGATATGTTTTTGCTCATGATAGAACAAGATGTTGAGGTTAATTTGGAAATTAAAGACAAGGGTGGTTATGTTGGATGCACATATAATATAGTTCAATATTTATATCGGCAAATGAATTGAGTTGTTGCGTTAGGGCTTAATTTAAAAACTATTTTTTTTCCGATTAAAATAAAAAACAAACAAAAGCGATGGAATCAGACCAATTAATAATATCGCGCTATAAATTTTACCAAGAAGGAAAAATAGAAATTTTATCTCCGAAAGAAACAAATGCTCCGAAAAAATTTGAGTCTAAATTAGTTCAAGTTAAAAAGTTAATTGAAAAGGGGCTTGACGTTAAAAAAAAATATGGTATGTATGAGAATCAATTAATTCATTATGTTTGTTATAAACAAGATATAGAAACATTAAAATATTTAATTGAAATTGGGATAGACATTGAGTCGGAAAATAATTATGGAGAACGACCAATTCATATTTCTTGTAATAATGGGTGTCTTGAAATAGTTAAACTATTAATTGAGCAGGGAGCAAATATCGAAGCAGAAACAACAAACACTCGCGAGAGACCTATTCATTGTGCTTGTTCATATAATCATTTAGAAATTGTCAAACTTTTACTAGAAAAAAATGTTAATATAGATGTTAAAGACAATTACAACAATACTCCACTAACAATTTCGGTCAGAAAAAAAGATTTGTTAATATATTCACTGTTAATTGAATATTCTTCTGATGTTAATGTTGAGATTGGTTACAAAGATAATGTTTCCGGATTAATACCTTTATTATACGAATTTTGTTAAAAACTATTTTTTTTCCGACAATAACACAAAAAATATGAGTTTATATTATTGAATGTATATTCTGGAGGATTATGTTCGTTCTTTTTAATTGAAGACGGTTGTTGTGGCATAGAAAAAAATTTTACGGTAAAGCCCGCGTGCTCCTTTTAGTCGCGAACCGACGGCGGTTCTAAGGGCTGTATTTAAAAGTATTTTTTTTATCTAACTAAAGCAAAACGAAACTAGAAAAATAAAGCAACTTTTAGAAGCATCTAAATCAAAATATTTTGAAAAAGTAAGTAAAACATTTTTATCCGAAGATTTCAGAAATTTAATTTACGCAATAGTCCTGAAAACTATTTCAACAAAAGAGCCTGAGCAACGAAGCAAAGAATGGTTTGAAAAAAGAGCCTCAGTTATAACGGCATCACCGTGTACTCTCTTCCTTCACCCCAACAAATCTTTTTTCGGAAAAACATTAGCATCTCTTATTGAAGAAAAAAAGACTAAGAAAATAGAAATCCAAGAATCAAATAAATACATGGAGCATGGAGTTCTTTTTGAATCTGTGGCAGTTAAAGTATTTACACATTTATTTCCGACATTTACGCATTACGATTCAGCACTCATCAGTAATTCCAAATATCCATATTTCGCTGCCTCACCTGATGGCTTCCTAATTCAGAAAGATTTAAAGTCGGCAGAAATTATTGAAATTAAGTGTCCGTCATCAAAAAAAAGCCTATCACCTGTTCCAGAATATTATTTTGACCAAATGCAATTTCAAATGATGATAACGAACATAACAAAATGTAATTATTTTTCCTGCCGATTCGAATGTTTTACTAACAGAAAACTAGCAAAACAATTAGTGTCGGAAAATAAAATAGTAGGCATTCGTTTTTGCCCAGACATTGAAAATAATTCTCCGCAAAAAATCTTTCCTTATATTTGTGGAATTGATATCCAATCCTACGAATCAATGATGAAAAAATTTGATGACGCTTACAACACAACCGATGACACTGATTCTCCGGCAACTGGTCCGCCAGAATTCTTTACGCTCAATGAATATTTTCACGAGAAACTAAAAATGGACCGCGATTGGCAAAGAAGATTTATTGAGGCATTCAACACTCACTACAAGCCCTGAGCCCCCGTGGGCTCGCGACCACTCCGTAAGAAAGTTAGTATTAAAATAATAACAATTTTTTTTATATTATAAAATAATTTGTCGGAAAAATGATAGCGATTTTTCGCGCTTCAATATTTAACCAGTTTTGATTTTTCTTCCGACAATAAAGTATTTTTTTTTAAATAGCAAAAAAGAATGAAATATTTTTCTGGTGTATATAAATTATTGCTGGGGACATTTGGGGAAGTTGATTTTTCTTCCGGTCTTTTGATTGACTTAATAACAAACGAGACAACATATTTTTACAAAAAGGAGTATCGCTACAAAAAATCGGGATTAATTGATTATATGAATCTTCTCGGAGATAATGTTATAGTTATTCTATATTATAACAAAACAAACACAACTTACATTTATGATGAGAAATGGACTAAGTATGAGGAACCTTGCTTTGAAACTTTTCAGTATTTTAATTATTTCATAAAAGAAAGTGATGGCGACAGTGGCATTGATTCGCCTTCGGGAAAAATGGTTAAATTAATTTATCTTCTGAATAATCTCGGAATTGATACTACCAGAAAAGTTAAATCAATTTATATTAGTTATTATGACAAAATGGTTTTCTTTTATCTGAGGGAATTCAAAAAAAAGTTCGACTCCTTCGATGAGTTAAACGAGATTTATATAAAATACGATGAAATAGCAAATATGAAAAAGTCATTGAAAATTGACATCGAAGACTGAGCCCCCGTGGGCTCGCGACCACTTCGTAAACAAAATTAGCAGAAACATAACAGCGATTTTCGCGCTTCAATATTTTCTGGTATTTATAAATTATTATTGAAAATTGACATCGAAGATTAGAATAGAAATTGACAAATTTTGGATATTATAGGAAAATATACGATAATGACATAATAATACCATTTTTTTTCCGACATAGCCATAGCAAAAAATAGCCTTTTTAAAAATTGAATATTTTTTTACTTAATAACAAAACAACGAAGAAAAGATAGGAAAATGGAAAACATTGATAACATTGAAAATAATGAAACTATTGTAAAAGAGATTGACATCGAATCAGTTAAGAAGACATTTAACTATATGTTCGATTATTTTGCCATTGATAAAAAGAAGAAAGACTTCGAAAAGTTTGTTCAGAAACAAGAAAGCAAAGAAACAAAAATCACAACGACTGAAGTTGAACATACAATCAACAAAGTTTTCGGAATTAAAGGCAATGTTCTTAAGTGCGATGTTAAAGGAGACAAGATTGTGTCCATTCAGAAGAGTCCCATTAAGTCAATTATTAAAGCAATTGTAGTTGATAAACTAGAATGCGAAGATGACTATCCTCACCTCAAGAAAATGGCAGATGAATATAGAGTTCAGTATGAGATTTATATGGAAAAGAAAGAGCAATACAATAAAGATGTTAAGGAAAATGCTTCACTAAATGTTAAGTTTAATGAGATTGTAAAGATTCTAGAGAACAAGTATGGCGCACCAAACCTTGGAACAACAATTTCAAACATTGTTAAGAACGCGATTGATAACAAGGAAAATGCTCATGATGTTTATTCCGATATTATTAACTATGTTAAGTTTATTAGTCAAAAATTAGAGAAAGAAAAAACAGAAAAGGCAATAGAAAAGAAAAAGCAAAAGTCAGAAGAGAAAAAGAAAGTAGAGAAAGTAGAAAAGAAAGAGACACCACCCAAGGAGGAAAAGAAAGAGGAAAAGCCAAAGAGACAACCAAAGAAAAAGGAAGACAAGAAAGTAGAACCAGAGAAAAAGGAAGAGGTCCCACCCAGCATTATGGACAATGTCCCAGAGCCAGAGAAAGGACTCGTTGATGTCGGAGAAGTAAAGAAGGCAACAAAGAGAATCATCAAGAAGAAGAACTGAGCGCAGAGTTATAGAATAGTTTAAACACATCCGGAAAATAGTCTCCAGGCAAAAACTTTTTTTTGGGAACCATGGCTTATTTAAAAACATTTTTTTTGTTGTAGATAGTAATTAAGCAATGGAACTATGTCGCGAACATGAATCAATTGAAATTAATGGAATATTAGTATGTAGAAACTGCGGATTTGTAATAGGAAATATTCAGGTCAATCAGAAATCAACAGTATCAAAAGAAGGAATTAGTAATTCAGGTTATGGAATCGTTGAAGACGTATCAGGGCTAAGGCTCTCAGACCATAAAGAAAAAAAACTGCTAGGATTCAGAAAAGAAATATCAGAACTAAGTTTTATATCAAAGAAATTGCGGAAAGAAATAATTAGATACACTGGAATAATCGCATCAAACGGATCAATCGGAAAAAATCATTGTCCTTATTTAGTTGCGATATGTTTGAACCATATATTTAAGTTTGACAAGTTTAAGAGTAAATATATATTTGACTCCGAAATATACAACAGGCTGAAAATCACAAATAAAAAAAAATACAATAAACTTTACAAGCGCTACAGCAAAATCTTGCGCAATTCCTACGGAGACGATTTAATTTCGAACATTCCAACAATCTCAGAAATAGCAACCACATATTTGAAACGTATTTGCCCTGATATTCTCATCCACATTTCGGAAGAAGATATTGATTTAGTAGTAAATTTTATTTTCAACATGGTTAGAAATAATGGAAAATATATTAGGCAAGATTTAATAGTTATTTATTCGATAAAAATAATTCTTGAAACGCTTGAAAATGTAGAATTCAATTTAGAACTTTTCAATGAAATATCAGAAAATATTTATCCTGAAAAAAATATAATAAAGAAAGTTAATGATGTAGTCCTCCAGGAAATTGGGAAATCAGATTTTTACTCCGACTTAGGTTCATTTAATATTAAGTGCCTCAATTACATTATCAGTAATGACCTCAATGCTAACACAAAAATATCGGAAATAAAAATAGAGGATGGAGTTATAACTTTCAAATAAATATTTTTTTTAAAAATTAGTTAAAACGCTTCCCAAAAATAAAATGGTAAATTATACTTTAACTGTCGTCGTAATAATCATATTTATTCTTATGATAAGTCTTTATTTAGAAAAAAAAATGATATTTAGGTCCTGGATTGGAAAAAGAAGATTAAAACAAATACTTCTTTCGAATAGAAATGTTAATGATTTTATTTCCGACAAAAATATTCGCTATGTTATTTCGCAAGATTTATTATACGGAATATTGACTAAGAAATTTATCGGAGAATTATTAAACCTTGGAGCGAAAATGTCAAACATCAGGGAATTATTATCTAGCGTGTCTATTTATGGAGATGTATTCCCTATCCTCATAAGTTATGGTCCTGAACACGCTAGGCAGAAAAATTTATCTTTAACGAAAAATCGTTATGTCTTATCAATATTTAACGAAGAAATAAATAAATTTTTTAAGATTAATTTGTTATTGATCGATGGTCCAGATGTAGTCAAAAAAAATACATATAATTATTTTAAATTACTTCCGATATGTCATCTTGACGAATTTTAGCGAATAATTTCACGCCATTCTTATGAATGGTTTCACATCATTTCCAGAACTGAATTAACAATCTTCATGTTGAGTGATTTGCTCTTGTAGTTCTTTGCGATAATCATTGTGGATGTGAAGAACATGGCGATGAGAACCTTGACGGCATTTAGCATTGACTCCATGGCGTCCTTTTTGATAGTTTTTATTCCGGAATTATTTACTTTAATATACTTTCCGAGCTTTGACATTTTTCCTGGCATCTTGGCGAGAACCTTGTCGTATTTCTTCTTCTCGTCGGCATAGTTCGGAATAAATAGGTCAATATATTTTTCAAACGCTTCTTGGTTAAAGACTGCCACACCATCGTTTGACATTTTCTTAAATAGTTTATCGATGCGCTTTGATACTGCGTCATAGAGTTTCAGTTTTCCCTCAGTTGGAAATGATGGGTCTTTGGGAAAAGATGATTTAAAATATTCTAAATAAACTTCAGATTTTGCTTTCTTAAACCACGACATTGAGAACCACATAACATCGCTACTAGTTTTTTTTACTTTTGACATTTTCTTAAATGTTTTTACCCGTTTTAGTAAGTAAAAAAAATAGTTTCGGAAATTAATGTTTTTCATACAAAAGGATGAGTTTTATGAGGGTGTCTTTTGATAGATATTTTACGTCAATTTTCAAACTCTTCGCGATAATTCGCAGGTGAGCCTTAGAGTAATGTTTTAACTTTTCCGACCTAGGCATTCGCGCGAAAAGTATTCGCCGACATCGCTCCACAACTTTTTTTTGCCGGAGATGTTTTTCTCTGACACATTTCGCGCACTTCGTTTCATCATAATCAACCAATTCTCCACCACATTTTCGGCACCGTTCAAAATTAATATATTCGTCTCCCATCAATTTCCAGTGCTTAAACCCTTGGCGAAAATATTCATATTCCTTGAAACAATAGAAGCAACAATATACTTTTCCGACACCTTCTTTTCTAACGAATTTGTGCGTCTTTTTTCCACAGTTAATACACTCCATCGGAAATAAATTTTATATTTTGATATAGGAAAATAGGTTTTTTAAAAGTCTTTAAAACCACAATCAGTTTGCTACCAAGAAAATACGCTGGATCTTCTCTTTCGTCTGAAATAAATTGTTATTTTTCTATAAAGCCCTAATGCGGAGCAAGACGCGAACCCTCGGGGGTTCTTAAAAAACTGAGTTTTATTTTATAAAAGGAAAACAATGATGAATTGTCAATTCCAAGATTCTTGCCCTAATCTTTTTAATATTCTTTCCGACAAATTTTGTGTGGATTTTTTTCAGATTGACAGTTCTGCCTATCTATTCGTCTCGGAAAGAGAAATTCTTTTTCTCACTGAAAGCGCTATTCGGAATAAAATTGTATTTCCTTTTAACATTGTGAAAGTTTATCTCGCCAATCCAAGGACTATAATTTTATTTTCCGACTGTGAAGTTATTCAATATGACATCATCGAAAATTCTCTCAAATTTTCAAACTTTCTTTATGTGTATAACCAATCAGAAATCAAAGACATCAAAATGTCTCGCAGTAGGTCCCAAGTTTTTATGTTTTATTCCGACCATATCGATATTCACGAAAATGGAATTTGTCGGATAATAATTGGGAGATTCAAATACGTTTGCCAGGATATGAATGGAATAATTGTGCGAGACCGCGCCGTATATTACTCGCTTCCATCTTTCAAGAGATATTCTTTTTCCGACTTAATCCAGAAAATAGGATTGAAATTGTCTTTTACAAAAAATGTAAAGATAATTAGCCACGGATTCACAACAATTTTCAAGGGAAAAAACGAAGAACAATCCAATAAAAAAACGCGAATATTTAATGGAAAGTTTTTTCAAATAACAGATGAAATTATTTCCGACGATTTAGGAAATTACGGATTCTAGTTGAAGCCATTACGCAAGGCTTTCAAAAAGCCTTTAGAACCGCCGTCGGTTCGCGACTGAACAAGAGCACGAAATTTGATAAAAGATTTTCTAAATCTTTGGGCTTTACCGACTACTCCGTATAAAGGTTTTGTCTGAAATAAATTGTTATTTTTTTTGTTTATTATTATTTTTCGATGAAGCCTTAATGCGGAGCAAGACGCGAACCCTCGGGGGTTCTTAAAAAAGTGATTTTGTTTTTTTTAAAGCAAAAAGCAGAAACGAACAAATGTCAAAGAACATAACAATCGTAAGCACTCCGTCTGAAATCTCTATAGACGAACTCTTTAGCAAAAGTGAAGGAACTTCATTCGAATACGAGAAGGAAATATCGATTGATGAACTCTTTAGCAATAGCGAGACATCTGAGGATTCCGAAGACAAATCCAGCGTAATCCCAACTAAAACCATGCGCCGACAAGTCCAACGCCAAATCAAGAAACATCAGAAAAAAAATTGTGAGATTTGTGGGTCGGAATATAATCTTACCGTTCATCACTGTGAGAAACATTTTCTCGAAATAGCCACTGAGTTTTATAACTCCGACATTGAAAAAACTACTCCCAACTGGAAAGTTTATCACGAGAAAAACTCCAAATTCCAAACACTCTGTAAAAAATGCCACTCATCAACTCACGGCGACGTTCAAAAATTCAACAAAGGAAATTATTCTGAACCCACACAAGTTCATAAAGTTCTCAGGACAGTTCTAAGAGAGTTTTTGTCGGAAAAAAATTACAAGGTGGCGAGGAAATTTTATTCCGAACAAGACATCAAAAGAATCGTCAAAGAGTTCTTCATATCCTCGGGAGTTTCTTATGAAACTTTCAACGATACACATAAACAACTATTCTGTCAATTCGCATTCGACAACAGGGACAAACTCTTTTCGGACAAGTTATTCTCTGACAAGGAAACGATTCCAACAAAAGTTTCCATCGAAACGATTCAATCATTACCTGACAACGAACCAAGTCGTATAACGGCTTTCATTATTTTCATCGTCGTCTTTGTTCTTATCCTTCTAAGTCTCAAAAAACGAGACTAGGACCCATTTTTTTTGTTTTTGTTTTTCAAAAATGAGTCGTATAATATTTGTAAATGACGAAAGCGAAATTAGGGGGCAGGAATATATTTCTCTTTCGAAAGCAAAAATCAACAAAATTTTATGGAAAATACAAGCCGGAAAGTTTAAAAATAATCTGGCAATTTATATTGACCTTTATTTTATCAATCGGAAAATAAATGTTCTTTTCCTCACCCTAAAGTATTTCGCTAAAACAATCAGCCTATATATTCGTTGCGACAACAGCATGCGAGTAAAAATCTCGGACTATTTCGGAATAACATCGGAAAAAAAAACACAAACAATTGAAGCTGACTACAAATTTATTTCCGACAAAAAGATTGAAAAGAAGATTCACAAACTACTTCCAAAAGGAAACGTAGTTATTTACTCGGAGAAACCGCTAACGTTTAGAACGATTGAGCCCTATGAATATTTTCCGACAAATTTCGAAATCAACGGCGGAAAAAAACAAGTCCAAACTGTCAATCTCGCGAAAACATTTTCCGATAATATTCTAACAAATATTAAAAAATATATGGGCGATATTCTCATCGTTAATGGTAAAATAAAAATGAACGCAACGATTGGAATATCAGAAAATTCTGACAAAAGTTATGTCATATTTTATAACTTTGACAGAACATTTAAATCACCGAATTCTAACGCCGATTTTTGGAAAGTCCCATTCGTAATTCGTATTAATCCCAATAATCTCTTTACATACATTAACATAATTTCTAAGTCGGAAAAATATTCTGGAACCGAAATAGTTAATACTGTCCTATTACTTCTCAAAAAATTCGGAGTAAAATATGCCACAATCAATGATGGAGCGAGCATAACACTTTCTAAAGGAGAAAAATCATCGTCCGTTTCATTATCACTTGTCAAGGCAATAACAGAAGGAAGAACATTTTATCAAAAGTTTGGATTTAGATTTCAAGAAGCAGAATGTTTGAAAAACAATCCGGGGTGCGAAAAAGACGCCGAGCAGAAAAAGTTCAGTAAATATATTTCCGAACTTTCAAATCTTAAACTTAGCGATATTCTCAGAGAAGTTAAAGGCGTGGTAAAAATATTAGACGGAAAAGATTTGTGTATTATTAAAAATAGTCCGAACACGAGTAAGGGAAAAATAACTAGTAAATGCTTTCCAATAACTAATGATGTCGAAAGTTTTACGAAAAACATGTTAGAAGCAGAAGATATTCTAAAAGAAGCACAAAGCATGGCATCAACTTTTGGCGAATGGATTAAAAAAGCGATGAAAATACCAGAATACAACTATTATGTCGCTGAATTCATTTACGCAATAACTGGTGGATATTATTTAATGAACTATGGAGAAATAGTTCAAAGTAGTTCAGGACAACAAAGTTTAACCATAACGGATAAAATTTCTGCTGTTTCTGATATGATTTATTACTCAACTTTCGAAATAGACATCTCCAAATGGAACCACCCAGAAATAATTGGAAAAGGGAGCGAAGAATTCAACGTCATTATTTCTCAAACCAAAATTCAAGTTCCAAATACGATAGCCACTTTTGACTACGCTAATAATAAATTTATTTCCGACAGAATGATAAACGACAGGCTCAATGCCAAAAAAAACTATGTCGTTGGAGACAAACGCGAATTCCCAACGAGTATCGAAGCATCAATCGTGTCTAATAAAAAAATGTCGGATAATATTATGCTTTATGTTTATGGTTTAATACCTGAACTTATCGGAAAAAATATTGATTTTATTATTCCGACAATAGTCTTGGATGACGAATTAGTGAGACATGGACTCGTCAAAGATAACAACCTAACTGACCTTGGTAAAAAGATGGCACCTCTCGCATTGTATTGTAAAAATCTGGTGCGATATAAAATTATCGCAGAAAGTCCCAAGCCATACGATGAATTCCTGAAGATTTTCATTGGAGAAACGATTAAATATTCTAATTCCAAATTAGTTCCGAAAAAGTTCAATGGCGACGAATATTTCGCAAGTTTCGGTCCCAAATATCATGGCATGGTGAGGGAATATTTCATGGACCTTTTCAAGGCAGTTAAGGCTTGCGAAATTCAAATTTGAGTAAATTGTTTAAAAAAAATATCAGAAATCAAAGTCATCAAAATCTACTCGAAAAATTAATTCATCCCCAGGTATGAGCTTTTCAATATGATACCCGATATCGTAATATGCGTTCTCTATAAACTCTGGGTCGGAAATATATTCTTCTGATATTTTTTCGTCTGGAAAGTTTTCAACAATTTGTCCCGAAGCGTTAATATATGTAGAACCATCATTATATGATGACACATACATTAAAAAATCTTCCTTTTGGTAGCATCGCCTATCATAAAATGATTCCTCACAAATTACTAAACCTCTGTTATTGTTATACATTAATAGTTTTGTGTAAGGAACTGTGTCAAATATTTGATATTTAAATTTGCCTTCCATATCTAATTTACATTGTTCCCAAAGACCAAAAGAAAATACTTTTGTTCGATTGTCTTCATTATTATAAATTTGATATAACATAAAATTATAACAATTAACAGGTATAAATACTTTTTCGACTGTGTATTTATTTTGAATATACCACGTTTTACATGGGATTAAATTTTCTATTTCCTTCCATCCCTCGGTTATGTAAATAACGTTCCTTTCTCTGTTTGTCCATAATAAAGAATTTTGATTATATTCTAATAATTTAATACCTTTTCCTTCTGTGTGTGCTCTTTTACTAATTAATTTTGGAACCATATTCATGATGTCGAAAATATAAACATATAATTTATCTGCTATGACTATATGAGAATATTTTTTTGTTAAATTTTTATAGCTCATATAATCTATTATTTTATGTTCAATTTCTTCGAGACAAAATTCTTCTCTTTCATATTTTTTTTCCAAATTATCTGACTCATAATATTCGGTTTGATAACTAAGATAATTATAACGATTTGTCATGATATTTTTGTCGGAAATAAATTTTAATCCGTTTTTTAAAAGTATTCTTTCTATTTTGCGAAATAAAATTATCTATGGGAGTTGATTTAACTGGAGGTGCTCATTGGGGTTATATTGGGTTTCATAATTACAGATATAAATTAGCCAAAGAAATAGATATTGACTTAGAATTAATGGAAGGATATGGTGGTGATATGTCTTGGGACAATATTAGTTCTCCGTTAAAATATTTTCTTAATCATTCTGACTGTGAAGGAATTATCAGTTATAAGATATGTTCAAAAATTTATCCGGTCTTAGAGTATATTGTCAGTCAATGGGAGGAAGATGATTATGACCGAATCCAATCGGAATTAGTTATTGAAGGAATGAAGGAATGCGTCGATAACAAGAAATCATTCAAATTCTTTTAAAGCGCCCAATCGTGTTAAGTTAGACTTCGTTTTCTCAAACTAAAGGCAGTTTCTCAAGGTTTTCTGAATACTCCATGCGAAGCAGGTGGCTAAAGCCGGCGCAATGGCTTAATTAAAAAGTATTTTTTTTATTTGATTTTGAGAAAAAATGAATAAAAATCTTTTCCTATTTTTTATAACATTAGTAGTCATAGCAACAATATTACTTCCGATAATATTCTCTGTTTCAAATAACACAATGTTTTTAATTAATACTCAATACAATTATACAATTAACGATGAAATTAAAGCAAAAGAAGAAATTGTTATTAACGAAACGATAAATTATGACATCGGATTTATATTGGCGGATATTAAAGGTAATTATGATTTTTCAATAAGGTTAATATATGATAACGGAACAAAAATAGACGATGATATTTTACAACTAAATTCACGAAACGGAAAAATAAAAGAATATCATATATATTCTAAAAAATATAAATTGACTGATACTTTTCCGATAAGTTTTGTAATAGTAAATAAATCGGACAAAAAAAATAATATAATTGGTAAAATAGGGATAATGGATTCAGAAAACACTTTCTTTCCGAATTTTATGTTTTATTGTGGTATGATATTTGTTGGTATATTTCCCATTGCTTTTGGACTTATGATCCGATATGTTTTCGAACTAATAATCAGAAAAAACTATCAGAAAAAACTCAGAACAAAAATAAAATATGGGACCGACGTCAATACAAAATTATTTGAGGACCACAATGATTATTTTGAACCCCTATTGATACATGAAATCAGAAAGAATGGCATTCAAAATGTTGGGGCGTTGCTAAAACAAGGAGCAAAAACAAATTTAAAAGATAAAGAAAATATAAATAAATTATTTCATCATTTAAGTCAAAACAAAGACCCAATGGCAAAGGAATTAATAAAATACGGTTTTGAAATACCAAAGCCTTATAATCTATTTTCCGATGGATTTTATTTTAATGAGTTCAATGACAAAACAATTACCCAATTAAACTTTCAGAATAATAACTTTATTAGATGGGGAATTGGAAATATTTTCATTAAAAATATTATGACGCCTTTTACAATTCTCCCTGCGTGCCATCTCGACGAATTTTGAGACCTTTAAAAGTATTTTTTTTTCTGACAAAAATCAAAACAAACTAAATAAGAAATGGAAGACGACAGACTTGTAGTAAGCAATTATAACGGAAAATATTATTATAATCGCGTGAATTCAACATCGCAGAATATCTTGTGCGAAAAACTAACCGAACGCCATACAGTCGGAGATAAAATTCTTGACACCGTTCTATTTCCTTCTGGGCTTTCTTCAATTTATTATACTACAAAATGCGCAATCGACGAATATAAATATCGCGAAAACACTGTTCAATTATTTTATTCCGACGAATTATATTGCGATACTCCTTTTATTATGAATTCATTTTATGAAAAAGACAAGGTAGAAGTCGAAAAGTTTGATGTTGATAATTTCAAAATAAATTGGGACAAAAAGTCGGCAGTTATTATTCTGGCAGAGGCTTGTAGCAATCCTAACGGAAAAATATTTCCATTCAGCAAAATCAGCGACATGCGCAGTCAAATTCCAAATCTCTATATTATCATCGACAATACTTGGCTGACGGATATAATTTTCAATCCATTTATCCACAACATTGATGCGGTTTGTCTTTCTCTAACAAAATATTATAGTGGAGGACAATGTATCGCAGGCGCCACGATTGGACTAAAGAGTAATATATTTTCCGAAATTGAATCAATTATTCATCTTGTCGGACTTCATGTTAGCCCACTTAATATTGACATTATCATCGGAAACTTAGACAAAATGGCAGAAAAAATAAGAGCAAGTTCAAAGAGAACAATTGAAATAATCAACGCAATTAAAAAAAATGTGGAAGTTAGACACCCATTTCTCGCTGACCAGTCGGAAATAAATTTCAATGGCATTTATCCGAGCGTCATCAGTTTTATCGTTATATCTTCCGTCAATAGATTCAAGAAACATTGCGCGAAAAATCTCGGCGCAGTAGAATATAAGACAAGTTTCGGTGCAAAAAGAACTAGAATTGATACTTACCCACACAAGGCAGGGCAAGGAAAAACTATGGGACGAATCGCAGTTGGTTTCGCGGACGATGATTTTGATGAAGTTCTTTCGGAAATTATTGAAGTCTCGGAACTCGGAGAAATAAAAATGACGATACCGCTTAAAAAGTATTAATAACTTAATTTTTTTTTCTACCAATTCATAGAAGAAAAATGAACAAACAAAGAGAGCACCTATTTATTACTGCCATTATTTTTTCGATACTATTATATATTATAAATCTCATAACTAACGAATGTAAAAGACTCAAAACCAACAAAATAAGAAAACAAAAAAATGAGGAAATAAAAAAAATACTAAACAAACCACTCGGAGACATATTCGATGGAGCCGAATTCACTAATAAAGATACAAAATTAATAGATATTCCGAACAAAGACATACATCGAATAATGTATAATTGCCTTTCTAACAGCGGGGATTTACAGACTCTAGACATATATAGAAACGGAGACAATATGTTCGGCATTTAATCAAGTGTATTTTTTTTACCGAAAGACCAAAAAAATGGTGCCATATTAGAGCCCTTTATAGACACTTACATGGCACCAATAGAGTATACTTAGTTCCTTTGAACTGTTGCTTGAGACTGTGCTCAAATGTTGATTTCCACAGCATTACATGCTTAGATGTTAATCTCTTCCGTCAATCTGTCGGGAAAGTCGTTTTTGCCTACTTCTTGGCACATTCTGGCTACGTAATTGACTCTGCCTTTCCTAACATACCTAGAGAGATTACGCGGATTCTCATAATTTGGGTCGTTTTCCATCGGAATATCAACGTCTTCCTTGTTTGTTGAGAGTATGAAAATCGTGTATGGATAGTCTCCTCGCCCTATTGAGTCCATAAACGCGCAAAGTGTATCTGGGTCATAAACCTGTCGTCGGAAGAATCTAGCAGTTTCTGGTAGTGGTTCCTTACATATTTGGCTAAACCATGTGTCAAACTCTGATAAAACGACGATAAGAGGCTTGTCAAATGTCGGCGAAACCTTTGAATGTAGGTCTAGAAGGCTTGCGCTGGGTATTGTTGGTTTGAATGCCTCGCAAAGTGTTCCTCCATAGTATTCGGCGATTCTTGCTCCTAGGAAGGTTTTTCCTGTGTTTGGTGGTCCTTTTAGAAGGGCAACAACTGATTTTGTCTTGCTTTCCTCATAGTTTCGCTTAATATCTCTGAAAACCCTGCTTTGGTCCCCTGTTTCCTTCGAAAAATCAAAGTAATACGGTCGGTTAAAGATGTTCCAATTCATTTCCCAGACTAGAGAAGGACATGCTACATCGATGGTTTTCATACTGTTTTCCGACGAGTTTTTGCTTAGGGATTCGAAAATAGCCTTGGACGTTATAATATTGCTCATAACATGCTTTCCATTCTCAGTTATCGTCGTCGTTAAGTATCCCCACCCCACAGAAGACATAAAGAAACCGTCAATTTCGAGCGTATCTGTCATTGGAACCCACTTGCGTTTAGCGTCTTTTACCATATGGAGGAACTTTCTGAGCCTAGGATTGTCGTTTCCGCGTTCATTTTCAACTGTTGTGTGTAGCCTTCCAAACGATAAAGCGCTGACCAAAATGAGTAAAAGCCGGAAACAAAGTAGCAATATCTCCTTAAACGATGCTATTAATGACTGTGCTAACATAGTATTCATGGGTGCCGTGCTGTTCATGAGTGTTTTTGATTTTAACTAACAGAAAATCACTTTCTTAACAGCCCCCGAGGGCTGGCGTCTTGCTCCGCATTAATCTCTTACTATAAGGCTCCCAAAGTGTTTAAAAGTAGTTTTTTCTGATGGAAACCTAAAAATGGAGAGATTAAGAGACCTAATTGAGCGGTTTAACATTGATATTAACACGGAAGGGCTATCGCTATATGAAATAATCGGAGAATTACTTGAATATGTAGATAAGAAACCGGAAGAAATAGATAAAATCAAGCGCCTAACTAAAAAATTGAAGAATACTGATATCGACAATTCTTTCGCCCCAAAACCAGTTAAAGAATGGTTGGTTCAACAAAAACCAATAAAAATAGAATTTGAATCGGAATCGTCGGAGGATGAATGTGAAGATGGTGTTCTCTTTGATACGGACTCGGAATATATCCCATCAACTACCGAGTCCGAAACGGAACCGCTAGAATATTATGAAACAACTACTTCGGACGATATTTCGGATTATTAAAAACTATTTTTTTTTGCGTAAAAAAACAAAACCAAACAATGAGAACAATTTGTAAGAAATTCATTAAGGAACTCGGCATAACTAATTCACTAATATATGGTGATACTAATAAAATCAAAAACATTTTGGATAGATTAATGGTATTTGCTGAATTCGACAACAGCGTCGATATTTTAAGAACAAACACAGTAGAAGAATATAACAAACTAAACACATTTGAAAAACTTTTCGCCAATTACACACTCGATGGAATAGTAATTTTTCCAACATTTGTAGATGTCCTTTTAGAATTAACAGATGACGTAGCCGAACATTTAGATGAAATTTTTGAGGCGGTAAAAGGAAATGGATATCCATACGATAAAATATTACGCGAAATTAACGAAATCAAAGACGAAATCCAATGTAGGTTTTACGAAATAATTTATTCCGAAAATTTTGATGAAATAAATAAGTTTTTTACTTCCGGCGAAAATGTGTTCGAGAGCACATTTAAAAATTGTTTTGCTGAAAAAATATCGGAAGATAAAATCAGATTTATATCATATTATGAACCTGACTGGGACCCTTATTACAACGAATTTGAAACGTCCGAACTCATCCAAGACTTTAATGAACTCGGTAATTTTGTATTCGAAGTCTTAGAAAAATTCAAAAAAAAGGGAATATCGTTTAAAGAATTTATGGAGTCTTCAGACTTTTAAAAAGATGAGAACTAAATCTGTTTGAGTGGTGAATCGTTAAAAATGTTATAGTCTATCTCACAAACATTAATCCCTAATTTTTTTAGAATTTTAGAATCATAGAAAAATTTATCATATTCTTCCGACAAAGCCTTAATATAGTCCAATGTAATCAATTTTTCTTCTTCTCTTCCTCGCATTTTAATTCGTTCAAATGATGTCTCCGGATTACATTTGAGATAAATTAGTTTTTCTGGTTTGGGCACTAATTCCATCATTTGGAAAATCACGTTCTTGTGGCATAAATATTCACGCCTTTCTATAAATCCTTGTTCCATCAACAGATGACTAAAAATTAAATCTTCATAAACACTTCTGTCGGAAATATAATTATTACCTGGCTTAAGGTTTTGATATTGTTTAATTCTTTCCGAACAAAGGAATATCTGAAATAAAAACCCATATTTTTTTTTGTCCCCGTAGAAGTCTCCCAAAATATTTCCCATATAACTATTAATGTTTAATTGTGGCTCCCCAATAAATTCGAAATCAAATAACTTCGCAATTTTCTTGGCACAAGTTGTTTTTCCGACACCTATTAGTCCAGCCATGTCAATACGCCTACTTTTATTCATCCCAGCACTTTTTTATTATTTATAAAATAATTTTCTGATTTTTAATTATCCATTAACATTAAAAGTAGTTTTTTATTTATCGGAAAAAAATAATTATCTAAAAATGATATTCGTTTCAGAGATTAAGCATGCTGTTTTAACCCAAGAATGGGATAATAGGAACAGAGAATATAATAATTTCAAAAATAATTTGAAGGACGCAACGGTTGAGGAAACACAGAATTATTTGCTCAAATATTACGAGGACAATGGTTATAAAAGTTATTTCGCTAAATTAGAATCAAAAATATATTTAGACCCAAAAAAATATATTACGGAAATATTCATTTCGGAAAATATCACAACAATCAAAGAGTTTCCAATGTATTTTTATGGTAGCATAATAGAAGCCCTCCCAACCAAATTCATAATTGAATATTTTTCCGACGACCCCAAAATGGAAGATTATTTGTTCGAACAAATTGAGGAGATTAGTTTTTTCCGAAGCGTTTATGAACCAAAAAAGATTCAGAAAGTATTAAATCTCTACAAAATTATTGTCGAGTATAAAGTTAAACAAATCCCGAACGTTTATTTTATGGAGTTTATTTGTAAGGTCGTCGGATGTTTAACTAACATTAAAAATAATTTCCGATTTGTTTATGGAGGAGACGAAAATGGAGCCGATGATTATAACCTGAAAATATTTGGAGAAGATTTAGGAAATTTAGTTCTCGATATTTTCGCGCTACCAGAATTTGACATAGGCAGGTTAAAACAATATAAAGAATTCAATCAGGATTTGTCGGAAAATAGATTCACATGGAAAACAGAACAATCGCCTGATATGGTCATAAGATACATTTCGACTAAAGATTTTATGGATTTAATAAATATTTATTCCGATAATGTTCCAGAAGAATGTGAATACAACAAACTTATTGCTGACGAAATAATTAAAAATCTTGATATTATTGCTCTTCTGGAAACATATGAAGTCGAAAATATGGAAAGAATTGATTATAGTTATTCAGAAGATACTGAAATAGAGCCCGAAGACGACAACGAAGACGACTACGAAGACGACAACGAAGACGAAACCGAGGAGGAAGACCCAGAAAAGAAATAATCTCCGAACATTTTTTTTTAACTTTGATAAATTGAGCAAATGAAATTTACACGTGCCGAAGTTGAGAAAATGGCTAAAAAACTTAATGTAAATCTTGATAATGTAAGCGTTGATACTCTAATGGTCGGAGTAAAAATTGAACTAGAACATGGGACGGAAAATAAATTAACAAATATAACTAACGATAATCTTGAGAAGACGATGAAGATTGCCCTAGCCCACATTTGCGAATTCCCAGATTATTATGATAGACTCGTCAAATTCGAAATTAAGGCGGAAAAATATTGGAAAGGAAAGAAGAAACCCAGTGTGTTTAACTAAAGAGTTAAAAAGTATTTTTTTTCCGACAAAGTAAAATTTAAACATGGTTGAAATAATAATCTATTATGAAGACGGAAGACATGAATATCGTGAATCAAATTCGAATATTATGATTATTGATGAAAAAAATATTAAAAAAATAGAATTATATTCTTATAAAAAAACTGAATTGCTCAAAACATATGATGGACCATTTCAAGAAGGAAAATTCGGATTAAAACTACAAGAACCATATGAAGACCCTTTCAAATATATTATTTCCGGAAATAATACTATATTAACAGAAGTAAATAAAGAAAAATGGAGTTATAATTCTTTTGAATATGAACAAGAAGAAAGAGATTTTCAAAACATCGGAGAAAATATTTATCGTATATGGACGAAAAGAGGAAAGGCAACTATATGGACGAATGGGAAATTAAAAGACTTAGAATTTAACATCAAAGATATTTGTAAATATAGTGATGGTGGATATGTTTTTAAAATAACAAAAGACAATATAGAATATTTACCCGACTACGGAATAACAAAAAAAATGGAAGAAATTGAATACGAAATAATGGAAAAATTGTCGGAAATAAAAGGGCAATGTGGAGATTATGTTTTTAGTAAAAATATAAATAAACTGGTTAAAAATTTATATGGGTTGTTTGATTAAAAAGTAATTTTTTTTATCTGTAAATAAAAAGAAAATAATGGACATATCAGAAGATGACATCGAGAAATCATTAGTCGAAAAAAATGAGTTAGAACAAAAATATTACGATAAATTAATATGTCAGTTAGATGTATTAGAAAAAAAATCAATGAAAGAAAGAATTTTTCCTAATTTTGTTCCCTTTAAAAATAAAAGCATAACTCCTTTTAAAAAATCGGATATTGTTGGTTTTAAGAATGTTTCATGGGGAAGTTGCGAATATATTGAACTAGAAAAATCATGGAGCCCAATTGTAAATATTGACGGAAAAGAATATAGGCTTTCAGATATAATATTATCACCCAGTATCCCAACTATTAAGAAAGATGCCGACCTAAGTAAAATGAGAGTCAGGTGGATAGAAGATGTAGGATATTAAGAAACATTTTTTTTATTTGAAAATCGGAAAAATAAAAAATGGGTAATAAAGTTTTAGTAGAATATCTGAAAAGTAAAAAATCATTGGAAGAAATTAAGAGTGTTGTTGATACTATGAGCAAAAAAGACTTAGAAAAAGAATATGATGGTTTCCGACCTATTTTTCACGCGGTTATCAACTCTACTCCTGATGTTGTCATGTATCTTATTAACAAAGGGTTGGACTATGAAACTCCGTGTGAGAATGGCGTTGTTTTTCTATATTGTCTCATCAGCAATGATAGCATGCCTTTTGAAATCTTTGAAATGTTAATTCGTCGGAAAGTAAATTACAAAATAAAAGACCAGCACAAACAATCAGCGATTCATTATGTAGCAATGAGAAAAGAAATAGAATTTATAAAATTTCTTTGTGAGTATGACGAGAACATAAATTTAGAAGAAGAATCTTTCTTGGGTGTAAGACCATTACATTCCGCTATTGGTTATGGGAATATTGAAGTCGCTAAATTTTTAATTAATAAAGGAGTTAATCTAGAATCAAAAAATAGATATAATAACAAACCAATTCATTTAGCATTATTACATAATCTTACCGATATCGTTAATATATTAATTGATTCTGGGGTTAATTTGGAGGCGAAAAATTTCAAAAAATGGAGACCAATTCATTATGCTGTAAGATATTCTACTCTTGGAATTGTAATTAGACTCGCTGAGGCAGGAGTAAATTTAGAGTCAGAATTATTTTATACTAAAATTCGCCCAATACATGTTGCTATTGTTTCTGGAGAAGATAGACTAGATATTGTTAAATATCTAATAAACAAAGGAGTTAATTTGGAAAAGGAAATCGATATACTCTCTAATCTTAAAACGATTGAAAATATAAATTTGTATCATGATTTTGAGCCTGGCGTTAGCAGAAAAATTCCACCATATGGTGTTAAATATCAGAAAATGAATTGCTTAAAACTCGCAATTAAATATTCTAGCACAGAAATTATCAAACTCCTTATCGAAGCACAAGTCCCAATATCAGGAAATATAGATGAATATCTTCCGGAAAAACCACTCGACAAAGAAATTCTAAGACTTTTGTTTCTGAATTATGACATTGAAATTAAAAAAAAGAATCCTTAATCGCTCCCACTCAGAGTCGAGAAATCGCCTTCGGTAATTGATTCAATACTATCTTCGCTGTCCTCTGTCTTTTTTTTAATGACTAAAACTGACTCTAATTTTGATTTTTCTTCCGACATGAATTTGCTATACTTTTTTCGGATAAATTTTATTCTTTTCTCTGACTCAAGTTTCGCAAAAATTTTTCTAACATGGCTCCCAAAATTGTTTTCATCAATTTTTTTCAGATAACCAACGCATTTTTTAAATACTCTATCCTTAATAATTCTCCCGAGGCAAGAATAAAGCGTATCTAATTTAGCGCCATTCCTTATGAAGAAATTAAAATAACTCTTATCAAATTCAACTGAATGTCTATTATTTCCGATAAATATAAAACATATAGAAGTTATTCCCAATGAATTTTCATAATTAACGTCAGCACCTTTCTTAATCAATAATTCCATTACGTCGCCCCTATTATATAGAACGGCGTAATCCAGCGGAGTCCTCCCATCGGTAGTTTCGGAATAAATTTTACAATCCTTAATCAGTTCATCAATAAACAAATCAATAATAGCCAGACTTTTCTTAGCAATTAGGGCGTGTAAAACTGTTTCGCCATAAGCATTTTTGAGACCTAACGTCTTAGTTTCAATGGCTTTTTTTATTCCGGCAAAAACCATATCGTCGCTTGAATCTTCATAAATTAGGGCAATAAGAGGAGGATGTTTTTGTTTTTTTCCGAAAGTATATGGTTCGCCGATATAAGAATAATATCGTCTAATATCTTCCTGCTTATTTTTTTTAATTAATTCGGCAATAATAAATTGATTGTATGGAAACATTTTTAACTATTTAAATAACTAACTAAAAAAAATTCATATTTTTAAAAGTATTTTTTTTATTTATCCTAACAAATATTTATAAGGAAAAAAATGGCATTCATTCTTGATAAAACAAATTTTGCTAAAACAGAAATAAAAATCCGCAGAACGGAAAAAACTATTCCTTACGAAGAATACATTAAATCGATTGAAATATCATCCATTATTGAAAATTTTATTTCTCAATTTTCTTTTGAGGGCGATAGATTACTGATTATTTCGGAAAAATATATTCTAAGTCAGCGACCTTATCAACAATATGATTATGAAAATGTAAGTTCAACGATAATTACTATTGTTCCTCATGACTTAGATAAAATATTAATTCAAACTTCTGATTACATTGTCATATTCTTTTGCTTTCGTGGTTCCTTCGAAAAGTATAAATTTAAAATAAAATACGAAAATATTGGTGTTGTTAAAAAAATAATATTATTAGAAATTCAAAAAGATAAGAAAATATTAGTTATTTCGACGGATAAAGGATGTTATTATATAGAGAAAAATAGTCTAAAAAAAGAACCAGCGCTAATATTTTTATGTGATAATATCTTCGTCCCTCGAATTAGTTTTATTTCCGATGATATGTTTGAGTCTTCGATAATTAAAAATAATAAAACTATTAAAACGACACATACAAGATATATCTATAATAAACTTGAAGGATATAAGTTTTTTAATATCAAAAACAAAGAAACAATAGAAAAAGAACCAGAAAAAAATGGTATTGACTATGGCGAAATATCAATAACTAGATTAAAAAACTTACTCATATCGAATAATGCTAAAGTTATTAAATCAATAAATATTAATCAGTTAAATGATGTTCTCGTTTTATTAGAAACATCGGAAAAATATTATATTATAATTTGGGGCAGAGACGCACCTAAGTTTGAAGATAACATGATTGGGATAGATAAAAACAAAAAATTTTTAATAACCGAAAAGCCTGAATCTTTTACGATATGTTATTACTGCGAATATTGGCTGAACATTAATACAATTAGTAGAACGGAAAAAAATAATAAAGGGGAATATAAATTCCAACATTATTATTACGATAATAAAATAAATTTATCAAAAATATTGTTCAGTAATACAACAGAAGGTGGTATAATAATTTCATCTGAAGAAAACGATTCGTCTATCATAATCAGAAATGATTCCCAGGAGATATATTTTACGGAAAAATTTAATAATTTAGGGAAAATATATTATTGTTATATGGGAAATAATACTCATAAATTTTATATATTTTATAACACAATAGAAAATAATGAAAAAAAATATTGGTTATTCACTGAAACAGAAAAAAAAGAAGTATCACCAGATTTTACTTTATCGGAAGAAAATATTGAGAACCTTAATAAATACACAAATATGTATGCTGTCGTTGAGATATGACAAGTAATTCTTTCCGACGATATGGGGGACTTCTAATTTTAAAAGCATTTTTTTTTAAAACATATTAAATTTTATAAGGGGAAAAAATGGCATTTATTCTTGATAAGGAAACTTTTACTAAAAAAAATATCAAAATAAATCGGAATGAATTAAAGAAAGAATCTCACGAAGATATGATTAAGTATATCGAAGAAACATCTGTTATCGAAAATTTCATAGAACATTTCGTTTATGATTACAACACATTCATTATTGTTTCCGACAAATATGTTTTGTATTCTTCGCTCGGTGAAGGAGAATTTTCATATACAGCCATCGAACCGAAAATAATATCGCTCATCAACAATGACATAACTAAGACACTGTTAATTCAAACGGAAAAATATATTAAAATTTTTCAACATGATTGTGATAATAGTATTCTTAAACATAAGTTTTTAATAAATTTTTCCGAAATAGGTAAAGCGACCGACCTACTAAAATTTGACCACGAACAATCCCTGACACTAATTGTTAAAACATCTGTCGGAATTTTTTATATCGAGAAAAATAGTCTCAAAAAAAAGTCTCAGGCAATACAACTTCCAGGGGCAAACAAGTTATTAAATTATTTATCTCGTTATGATAGTTGTTTTTACATTTCATATACCACAGAAAATAAACTCATAACTAGTTTTTATAAGAGATATGTCTATGATAGAAATGAAGGAACAAAAAAATTTGATATTTATCTTTCCGACAAAAGAGAAAGCGAATATAATACTCCGATATATAAAAATCCAGAAGAAAAAGTTGTGGATAATTGTCAGAAACTAAGTGCCTATACAAATTTTATTTCTTCCGAAATCATAACGCTAAACAAAGATGGAGACTTCATAATAATTCTCGAGAATGAAACAAATAAGGCAATAGTTTTTTGGGAAGACAACTATAAAGAAAAATTAATTGTGGAAGTTCCAAGAGAAACGAAGTTAAATATTCATCAAAATTTTCGGTCAATATTAATTTATTATATTTCCGACGAAAGAACGAATATAATCGTATGTAATAAAAAAAGATCAACTGATGGATATGTAAAAATATTAAACCCTAGAATCAGAGAAATAAATCAGAAGGATATAACTACAGTCCTCTATCACAGTTATGTAGATAGCGACACAGTATTTTTAACTCAGCAAAATAGTCTTATAATAAAAGATTATTGTTCAAGAAGACAACACCACGAAATGAAAATATCAAACGACGAAATTAGTCATGTTTATTTCTACTCGGAAAGTGATAGGGGTGGAAAGTTTATTGTTTTATATCAAACTAAAAATTCTCGGAAAGATACATACCAAATTAATGAGAATGAAAAATCCAGAGAAATAACCCTAGACTTTGAAATGTCAGAAAAAAATATCAAAAGCCTCAACGAACTCTCGAGTGTCGCCATCATCGAGATAGGACAGATAATTCTTTCCGACGATATGGAGGACTTCGAATTTTAAAAGTATTTTTTTTAATTAGTTATAACAAATATTTATAAGGAAATGGCTTATATTCTTGATAAGGAAACTTTTACTAAAAAAAATATCAAAATCATAAGAAGTAAAGGAAAATCCAGTTCCCATGAAGATATTATTAATTATATCGAAGAAACATCAATTATCGAAAATTTCAGAGAATATTTCATTTATGAACGTGATGTAATCATTATTGTTTCTGATAATTATGTTTTGTATTCTTCAAATTATGTAAGAGATGAACTTACGTACATGAATATTAGTTCGAGAATAATATCACTTGTCAATAAAAATATAAACAAAACATTATTAATCCAAACAGAAAAATATATTAAAATACTTCAATATCATCAAAATATTTTCCTTAAACATAAATTCTTAATAAATTTTTCGGAAATAGGTGAAATTAATGATTTATATAAAATTATTCATTCTGATTACCCATTTCAGTGGATATTAATTGTCAGGACATCATTGGGATTATTTTACATCGAAAACAATAAACTCAAAAAAAAGTCTCAAGCAGTATCAATACCAGAAGCAATCAAGTATATTGAATATATCAATAAATGTGATGATGAATTTTTAATATCATATTTTACGGAAAATAAAATTATTAAAGCAATATATAACAGATATATTTATGACGATAACATAGGTTCAAAAACATTTAACATCTACATTAATAAAAAAAAGGAATATGAAATAGAACCACATATATACAAAAGTATAGAAAAAAAAATCATCGAAAATTGTCAAAAACTAAGTTCATATGAAAACTTTATTTCTTCAGAAATTGTTCCGCTCAATAAAAGTGGGGACCTTATATTAATCCTTGAAAATGAAGAAAACAAAGCAATAATTTTTTGGAAAAACGAATATAGATATGCTAATGAAACAATCATAGAAATCCCTAGGGAAACAAAACTAAATATTTATCAAAATAATCGCACCGTATTAATTTATTATTTTTCCGATACCGAAACTAAAATAATAATGTGTGCGAGAGAACAAAATATTTATGAACGTCAAAAAAAAATAATAATTGAGACGAGAAACTTAAATAGAAAAGATATAACTGGAGTTTTATGTTTCAGAGGAGGTAGTAAAGTTATTTTCTCAACAACACAAAGTAATATCTTAGCTTTTTCCGATAATGATAAGAACGGAATGATTCAGATAACAAAAAAAGAAAAAGAAAGCATAAACGAAATATATTACTGTTATGAAACTTCCAAATATGAAATTTCAGTTCTTTTTCAGCCAAAAGGGTTTCAAAAAAATGTTTATCGGATTATAGATAAAGGAAATCCCAGAGATATGACCCTAGACTTTGAAATGTCGGAAAAAAATATCAAAAGCCTTAACGAACTCTCGCGATATTCAGTAATAGAAATAGGACAGATAATTCTTTCCGACGATATGGAGGACTTCGAATTTTAAAAGTATTTTTTTTAATTAGTTATAACAAATATTTATAAGGAAATGGCTTATATTCTTGATAAGGAAACTTTTAAAAAAAAGGATATTATTATAGAGAGACCAAATGAAAAGGGAAATTCGTATGGGGACATAATAAAATATATAAAAGAAACATCGGTTATTGAAAATTTCAGAGAATATTTTATATATTATTATAATTTATATATTATTATTTCCGACAATTACGTTTTATATTCTTGTGGATATAATCCTAAACATTTCTTATACACAAGTATTGATTCGGAAATAATATCAATAATCGATAACAACATAACCAAAACATTATTAATTCAGACGGAAAAATATATTAAAATATTTCGTTGTAGTGTGAATTATATATTAAAACATAGGATTTTAATTGATTCTTCTGAAATAGGAAAAGTTGTTGAATTATTTAAATATATTCTAGAAGATGGTCAGTCGTATAAGTCAATAGTAGTCAAAACAACTACCGGAATATTTTATATCGAAAAAAATAGTCTTAAAAGAAAAGCCCAGGCAGTAATACTACCGGAAGCAATTAAATTTTTGAGATATATTTATGAAAGTAGCGACACATTCATAATAACTTATAAGTCAGAAGATAAAATTATTGGCACCAAATATAATAGATATATTTATGATAAAGACATTGGCTCAAAAATATTTAATATTAATATAGCCGAAGAAGCGGAAAAGATATTGGATACTCAGATTTATAAAAATATAGAAGAAAAAATCATTGAAAATTGTCGGGAGTTAAAAAACTATAAAAATTACATCTCTTCTGAAGTTATTACTCTTAACAATGATGGTGATGTTATGTTAATTCTTGAAAACGAAACAAACAAGGCAATAGTTTTTTGGGAAAATAATTATGAAGTAAGGAATATAGTAGAAATACCTAAAGAAACAAAGTTAAACATTTCGCAAAATTTCAAAAGTATATTAATTTATTATTTTTCCGATAACAACACGCATATAATTATATGCGAAAAAGAAAGAGAAAAATATAAAGCAGAATATGTTAAATCATTACAAGTTGAAATAAGAAAAGTTGAGGGAAACGACATAACTGGAATTCTATATCATAACAGAGTAAATAGCAATGCTATTTTTTCTACATCAGAAAATAGTTTCGCGAAAATATCTTACGCAGATAGACATAACAGAAAAAACTATTACGTGTCAAAATATAAAAATGACACATGTAAAATATATTTTTGCGATGAAACTAACGATGGAATCCGAGTTGTTTTTCAAACCAAAAACTATCAAGGAAATGTATATCAACTTAATAACGATGGAAAATTCAGTGAAATAACTCTAGATTTTGAGATGTCGGAAAATAATATCAAAAGTCTTAACGAACACTCATGTCTCTCCATTATTGAGATTAATCAAATAATTCTTTCCGACGATATGGAGGATTTTGATTTTTAAAAGTATTTTTTTTTAGCATCATAACTAAATTTTATAAGAAAATGGCTTATATTCTTGATAAGGAAACATTTACTAGAAAAAAAATCAAAATAACAGTTAATGATGAAAAAAACAATCCTCATGAGAGCATGATAAAACACATTGAGGAAACATCGATTATTGAAAACTACAGAGATTATTTTTTATATTACAATGATACGTTTATTATTGTTTCCGATGATTATGTTTTATATTCGTATATTTTTGAGGCTGGTGGATTCAAATATACAAGCATTAATTCTAGAATAATATCAATTATAAATGATGAAGCCAATAAAATATTATTAATTCAAACAGAAAATTATATTAAATTATTCCAAGGCGATAGGGAGCGCTTTATTTTTAAATTTAAGTTTTTGATAGATTTTTCCGAAACAGGGAAAATTATTAATTTATTAAAATTTTCATATAGCATTTCTCCGATGATGATTGTAGAAACAATAAATGGAATCTTTTATATTGAGCAAAATTGGGTCAAAATTAAAGCTCAAGCAGTATTAATACCAGAAGCTATTAAGTTAATAAAATTTTCTAGTTTTAGCGATTATGATTTTACTATAACTTACAAAACAAAAGATAAAATCATAAGTAGTTCATATCAAAGATATGTTTATGACAGGAATGTTGGTTCAAAAACATTTAGTATTCATCTTGATGAAATAGAAAGTAATTACGACGATCTAATGGATATAAACCCAGAGGAAAAAGAAAATAATTATAACAAACCAATATATAAAACCCTAGAGGAAAAAGTTATAGAAAATTGTCGGAAATTAAATACTTACACTAATTTTATTTCTTCTGAAATTATTCCGATAAACAAAGATGAGGACTTCATTATGATTCTAGAGAACAACATAAACAAAGTAATAATTTTCTGGGAAAATGATTTCATGGATAGACTAATAGTAGAAATTCCTAAAGAAACAAAAATAAATATCTTACAGAACTATAGGACTATATTAATTTATTATTTTTCCGATAATGATACCAATATAATTTTATGTGAAAGAGAAAGAAACAATTATATCGATGGTCAAGTAGTTAAACTTCAAATTAAAACTACAAAGGTAGAACGTTGCTGGGATATAACTGGAGTTTTACATTATAATAGTAGTATAATTTTTTCAACAACACAGCCCAACATAATTAGAATAGCAAATCAAACTGAGTATATTACCAAAACATGTATTTTACCGGAAGAAATATTTGAAATATATTATTTTAAAACCAAAACAACTCCCACAAATAATCTTGTGTATCTATATAAAACTAAAGGAGAAAATATTTACAAATTGAATAATAAAGAAATAACTCTGGATTTTGAAATGTCGGAAAAAAATATAAAGAGCCTCAACGAACCAACGCGCTATGCCATTATCGAGATAGGATTAATAATTCTTTCCGACGATATGGAGGATTTTGAATTTTAAAAGTAATTTTTTTTACTCAAAATAATAAAACAAAAATTGATCCATTCGTTTATTCTTTCGGTGATTTTTATAAGCCTAGTTATTTCGACCTGTCATTTAAAGAACTTTATAAAATAATATTTTATTATGGGTATCGTGGCGACGATGACTATTATATTGTTATAACTACTTTTAACAAAAAAAATGATATAAAAGATTATCTCGTAAGTAAAAATAATATTATGGGAACATTTCCGGAATTTAGGTTAGTGGACGTTAATCTAATAGAAAGCAAATTAAAAGAAAAATATAGTAAAATGTCTATTATGATATTGCTGAATCCGCTTTTGGTCAAAGATATTAATGACTTTGAATTTTTCTATATTTAAAAAGTATTTTTTTTATTCCAACAAAACAAAAAAATGTTCTATTATTACTCGCATTATATCAACTCTTACAAAGCAAGAATAGGCGATACTGGAAATAATGTAAAGGAATTTAATACTTTAGAAGAAATTATTACTGAATTATTTTCCGATATATCCGATAATATTATGTCTATTAGGGATGGAGAAATTATTTTAAAAGAAATTGAAATGGAAGATTTTGATAACGTAGGGTCGGGTGGCTCAATTATAATAACGGATGAAAGTGGAGTTATTGTCAGTTATTTGGAAACAGATATTTCATCGAGCATATGTTTCTATGGGGATTCGGAAAAAAAAATTTATGATTTGATTACTGGAATGTATTTTGATTATTTAATTGAGAATAAAGATGAAGAGAAAATTGATTTTATTGATAAAAAATTATTAAAAAATCATATTAAAGAACCGGGAGTGTTAGATAAATTAGTAGATAAAAAAACATATAACTTGCTAGATGATTCTACTAAAAGTTATATTATCGAAGAGTTAATTGAAAACTATGAGGAAAAATACCATGAATTAGTTTTTAAATTATTTGAATTTGAAGATCCAAACGTATTTATAGAATATTATTTAAATATCGAAGTAAATGCTTTGGAATATTCAATTATGAATGGATTAGATGAAGATATAATAGAACTTTTAATTACAAAAGGAGGGATAGTTAAGAATGAAGTAATAGACGAAATATTTGGTTTTATGTCTGATGATACAATGAAATTTTTAATAAAAAAAGGAGGGAAAATATGGGATAAAATATATGAACATATCAAAGAAGATATTGATACTTGTTCCGATGATATTAAACAAATATTATCCGGTGATTTTTAAAAGTATTTTTTTTTACTCAAAATAATAAAACAAAAAATGTTCAAATACTACACTCATTCTATAGATTCTTATAAAGGAGAAATCAAAAGAACATATCAAAACTGTCAATATTTCGAAACAGAAGAGGAAATTTTTAAGAAATTATATTCCGACGTAGGGGAAAAAATAGGCGATTGTCATTGTGAAATTGTATTTAAAGATTATGAAGTAGATGATTTTGACGATGTTGGAGATTGTAATTTAATAACAGTATCCCATAACGACAAAATTATAGTTAGTTTTATTGAGTCGTGTTCTTGTGCTAGTATTTATTTTCACGAAGAAATCGGAAATAATATTGAAAAAAAAATTATTTTTGAATTTAATAGTATGGCTCTGTCTTCCGAAAATATACCATTTACGAAAGAAACTGTCGAAGAATATAAAAAAAATAAAAAAGACCCTATCAATGAACCATTGAATGACTTTGATTTTGAAATAATAGAAACTTTTCCATATTTTGAAAAATATAGGAAGCACTTTCATAAACATGGTTATGGAATTGACGTAAATAACATTAATAAACATAACACGAAACAAGTATTGGAAAATTATTTAGAATATTATAATAATAAATATGATTATAGTTTAGAATTGTTAGAATCATTAACCATTAAAGAAATATATTCTATTTTATCAGAAAATGACAAAAAATCTATTTTTGAAACTATTTTCGGATTTCCAAAGGGTGAATATGTTGATGTTATTAAAAAAGTTTATGAATTTGAAGACATTAATATTCCAGTAAATTATACTAATAAAAATTGTTTAGAAATCATAATTTACCAAAAAGAGAAGCAATATTACAGTTTAGCTAAAATGATGCTTGATAAAGGAGCAAAAATACGAGAAGAAAATGTTGAAGATATAGGAGGAACAAAAAAAATTAAAAAGTTTTTCAATAAAATACAACAACTCACCTAATCGACAAGTAAATAATCGGAAGAGAAAATATAATAAATTCATAAAGAATCATGCCAAGCCCTAACAACCGTATTTTTTTTGAACCAATCTTTTTGCTATACTTCTTCTGGACAAATACGTTTCCAACGCCAAATAAAATTATTCCTCCGACAAAAACGCCCAAAATAACCCGCGATAACTCTTGCTCGATAAATACAATTCCCACGCCGAGAACATATAATATTATTCCGACAATATGGAATGGCGCCCATCTGTGCGAAGAAGATTCGGCGTTTCCAATCATTAAAATCCCAGCCGGACCAATCAAATATCCCATTGATTTCCAAAATCCAAACCCCTCGAATCCAAACCTATAATAAAAATACATTAAGAAACCGGCACAGAAGAATGTTAAATTCAGAAGCACCTTGTTAGCCGTCGAACCTTTGGCGGAACAAAACGTGCTTATACTGAAGGCAACCTCAACTTCGCGCCAATCATCTAAATAAGTTTTCTCAACAAAATACGGTGTCGGAAGAAAACGCACAACTCCTGGGATTGTTCTATATTTATACGCAAAAGCCTTTCCCTCGGAATTAATTAGAAGTAATAAAATCGTTCCTATTCCAACGGAATAAATTCCATAAATAATCGATGTTATCATATTAAATTTTAGTTGAAACCCATATATTAAACCAATACAAATTATTATTCCGACATAAACCCACAAATCTTTGGGGCGCATCATTTAATCTTTTAAAAAACTAAATTTTTTCTACAATAACAAATCCTTATAATGTCAGAAGTTAATGATGGCAACTTCAATCATATTTCATTCTCCGGAAAAAAAATCATTGGCTGGACATATAAAAATTGTAAATTTTCCCAATGTGTATTCAAAAATGGTTTCTATGAAAATAATAAGTTCGAAAACTGCTTAATCTCCGGATGTGATTTTCGCTCACATAGTATCTTCGAGGAAAAGGTTAAAAAGATGAGTGCCTACAAGGAAAAGTCTCTACAAATTTCTGCGCTCGGAATGTTTCCTAATATGTCCGAACTATCCAGTAAAAAGAAACTCGATATCTGTGAATCTGTCGGAAAAATAAATGAAGAATTTGAAGTATTCGAATTAATTCGCGAAAGGAATCAGCAAATGCTTGGGCGAGTATTCGAATTTTTCGCAAAAGATATTCTCAATCGAAAGTTTCGGGACTCATACGACTTTTATCTATACCAAGAAACCAGTGAAGCATACAAAAGAAAAATGGGACTTAACATCAATGATTTCGGCGTAGATATTGTGGGAATCCCGAAGTCAATAGAGGCTAAACATATTCTCGTTCAAGTTAAATATCGCGGACTCGGAATGCTTTCCACAACTGACCTGGGCACTTACTTTCTTCAACTTTTTGACCGAGAAGAATTTGTCGGAATAATATTCACTTCGGCAGTCTATTTTCACACTGAACTTCTGCGATTCTTCGGCTCCAATAAGATTTCATTCGTTTCTTACAATGAAATAATAGAATTTATTTCCGACAATGGCTATGATTTTTCCGATATGATAGATAGATTCATTGCCGAAGATAAATCTCCAAGCCAAGAGCAATCCACTTACACTTACGAAAAGGCGCCGGAAAAATATGATGGATTTGACCATGTCGGAGAAAATATTTAGTAAGTTTTTTTTGATTTATTAAATTGAATGGAGAAAAAAATTAAAACTGTGAGAGATTTTAATCTAGACAAATTAAATCCTACTAGTGGATTAAACTGTTATTTTTACGCTTTTATTTCAGTATTTTTAAAAATGTATTATGATTTTGAATATTATACCGGAGAAAAAATGGATTTAGATTTATTATTCCGACCTTTAATTAATATAGCAACAGAAAAAATAGATAATGAATTAAATACAGTTATAACTATTCCGACCAGAAAAGAAGAAATAAATAAAAATACTTTAGTTCCATCTAAGATATTTAGGGAAATGATTTTAAATATTAGTGGTAATGAGAAAAAATTTAATCTTTCTTCGTGTCAGATAGATAAAAAAATAAATGATTTTGGAAAATTTTTGTATTACTACAGAGGATATAACGATACATCTGAAAGTTCTTACAAAAACAATACCGGTTATCTAATATTTCATGAAACTAGTTTTGTCGATGAAATGTTTGTGTATTTAAATTATAAAACCAATTGTTCTAATAAATATTCTAAAATTTCTTTCTCAGACTTTTTAAACGAAAAATTTAAGGATTACTTAATTAACTCAGGTAAAATTAAAACATATATTAATCCTGCCAATGAAAAAATATTTGCTATCAAAACATTATACGAGGAAAGGAACACGGAAAAAAATTTTAATTTGAACAATATAATTTCCGGAAAAGAATTACAAATATTTAATTATTCCGGTAAAAACTTTAATCCAATTGCTTTTGTTGTTTATGATGATTCTGGTGTTAAACACTATTATACTATAGTTAAAGAAATCGGAAATAATATTGATAAGTGGTATCGAACAGAAAATTTTAATAAATTTGTTAATGACTATACAATAACAAACGAGGAACTACCAGTTCTCGCAATTTTATATGTCGGAGATAAAAGACTATAAAATGACAATATAATTTATTTATTTTATTTTTTTTTAAAACGAATGAACGAACAACATCAAACTCAGATAAAATTGCTTCTGATTTTAATTCTCGTAATAATTATTACTCTAATTTATGAAACCTCACAAGGGCAGTATTCAAATTTTAGCCGATATGAGAAACAAGACGTTATGTTTTACGGAGTATTATCTTCACTAATTGCCTACATCATTTATAAAATTACATACTTAGAAATTAAAGATTAAAAAAAACGCGGTCAGATTATTTATATAATATTCTCCGAGAATCCTTCATGTCGGAAATTAAATCTATTTCTGAGCGATAGTAGTTATCGAATAATCTTTTAATGTGTGATTTGCCATTGAAAACTTCGTCGATTGGTAATCCATTGTCGAAACACAAGGTCAGAAAATCAACGCAATTATATCTCTCTACCAGAAAATATATTGCCAAGTTAAAGTATTTTTTTTCCGACAAATTCATGGCTTTATATCTTTTAACGAAGTAGGAAACTGCGCTTCCATTTCTTCTTTTGTTCGCTTGAACGAGAGTTAGTCCAATAAATTTCTCTAAATATCTTTCTTGTTCAAACGATGATTCATCCAATGATTTCGCAAGACACGACGGACAATATTCGAAAAGTTCAGCAAGAAAATATTCAATATCCTGTGAGTAATTGTCAATCAAGTCCAAAATAAAAGACGAATCTTTTCTTAATCTCCTGATAATAATTGAATCGAAATAAGAATCAATAACGAGGCTATTTTTCTCATCCTCTAGGTTTCGGAAATTAATTAACACCATTTTTTTATTCCATACCAGAAAATAGTTTTTTAAACAGCCCTCGCGCGGGCTTAACCGAAGCAAATAAAATTAAATTGATGGATAATCTTCGTTAATACTATTTAGAATATCACTTGAATTACTATATACAGATAAAGGGACCCCTATTTCCGTTGATGGACGTCCATTAATCTCATAAGATATATATTTTTTTTCCGACTCATTAATGGGCATCGATTTAGATCTTATCATGCTATTTATCAAGCAAAAAAAACGATGTTTTTCAAATATTGTATTCTAGCGAAGCCATCCTAGATAGTGTCTCCTAATGAATCTATCTTATATGGTGTCTTTCATCCAGAAAATAATTCCTGTTGAAACAACCGATCCGATAAGAACGCTTAATTCCATAATGTGATTTTTATTCCAATCCTTACATTGGTCGGGAATATCTACTTTAGAAACTGTGCTTACAATGAATGATCCAAAAATCATTGATAAGAAAATAATACAAATTACAATAATAAATGAATATATTTTTCCGGCGTTAATGTTCATATTTTTACCTTTTAATAAGAAAAAAAATATGTTATTTAGTTGTCCCTTCTGAGGAATGTTGGGACGCCTCTTCTTGGTGGTTCAATTCTAACTCCCCTTTGGTCTATAAGTCCTCCTATCCTTGGGATTTCAACTCTAACTCCTCTGTTTTGGTCTATAAGTCCTCCTCTTGGTGGTGGTATATTTGGAAGAAATTGTCTTAGTAATTCAGTTTGACTTAATGGATTTTCTCTAGGTTCTTCTATAATCGGTGGAATATTTTCCTTTGTTTCAGAAATTAAAATGTGATTCGTTATTATTTCATTGAGTCTTTTAATATCCTTTCTTAATTCAATTATTTCCGATAAAAGCGTTCTTTCGGAATCAAAATTAATGTTTTCTCCATAAGCGATGTCTTCGTCAAAAATATCATATCCTTGGTTTTCCATTTTCTTTTTTATTTTTCGATACAAAAAAAACTACTTTTAATTAAGGCTTTAAAAAAGCCTTGACGAAAGCTCCGCATGGGCGTTTGTTGATATTATCGGAAAATTATATCTTGTCGATATTATCATACATAAACAAAGAATGAACAACCTTTTTAATATCTATATTTTTTTTCTCCGACTCTGGATGTGTCATTATTCTATAATTCCCAACAACATAATTAATATTAGTTATCAACGGACAATTTCCCGTAAAACTTTTTATACCACTGATAATGTTGTTGTATAAGTCCATATCCTTGTCGAACAATTCCCCGATAAACTTTTTGAATGTATTTTTTTCCGACTGATTCAGGGCTTCCAAAAGTCGCAAGACTAAAATATTATCGGAAATATTATTCTGACTTACTTTTTCCAATTCGTCTTTTAAGTCCGAGGTTTTGTATTTATTTATTTTCTGAATCATTTCATCAACTTCCTTATCATAATACAGCGGAACAAATCCGTGTCTTTCTAACCATGTAGAACCTCGCAATAATATTCCGGCATAACGCAAATCAATCCAAACTTTATCAACCTTTTTCATGGTCATATCGTCAAATATTATTGGCTTATCATGAAAGTTGGCGCAAACAAAATCCAGCAAAACTGAGCCACGCACATCATAATCTTCGGAAAATATTTTTGTAATCTTATAAATTGTGAAACATTTTTTTACTTTACATCGCGTTCTAAATTTGTTGAAAATGCTGTAGAAATTATTTGAATAAACGTTATAGACGTTTTCATTGCGTTTGAATATAAGAAATTCTAGATTATTATACTTACAAATTTTGATATTCATCCTTCTTAAAAATTGATTAAATATTTATCGGAATACAAAAAATAATTTACTTTTTAACCAACAAAAAAATGTTGATATTTATTTCCGACAATCTCAACGCGCAAGTTAGCGACGAAAACGAATGGACTGAAATTATTTATTCCGACAGAAAAAAAATTCCAGAAGAAATTTTCAAAAACATTTCGGATAAAATTATGGCTTTTAAACTCCTATTTATAGTTAAAGATAAAGAACCCATTGTGGATATTGTTAAATATGATATGTTCAAAAATACTTGGAATCTCGATAAATTATTCAATAGAATTTTCGAGAAATATGATATTTAAAAAGTAGTTTTTTTTACTATATATTTAAAATCAAATGTTCGCCTCTAATCTTAATTGCTGTTTATCTTCCGACATTATCGATAAACTTAACACGAAAAGATACATCGCAACAAAAACCGCAGAATACACAATCAGAATTATTTACGAAACTGATCCACTAGACACAATCGACGCCATCAAAACAATATTTTCCGAATGTTGCCCAACAGATACTTTCCGATATTATTATTTATTCATTGGCTTTGGGTCGGAAAAAAAATCTTGCTACTTCATTGATAACGTGTCCAATAATGTTATCTTGCGAAACTACAAAGCAGATGTTGAATATGGGGAAGCGTTTTACCTAACGATGAGAGACAAGTTTATTATGAAAAGTCTTTATTTTATGTCCGAAAATACGCTAGTCAGAAGTAATAAAAAATTCTGGTATATTCTTAGTATCGGTTCAATTCAAACCCTGGAAAAAAACGAATACACAAATTCTTTCATAGAAATGACCTTTGATGGCTATGAAAAAAAAGTTCTAACCGCTCAGTTAGAAATAGAAAAAGATTTAAAAAATATTATAGAAAAACTTCCGGGACCATTTAGTTTCATTCAGTTATTATTCTGGGCATCTGGTTTTGTCTTCAGTTTTTACATAGACAGTAATCGGAAAAAACTTAACTTCGAAGGTTTCATAGCAAACCAAGAAAAAATTGAAGAAAAGGAATTTCAGAAAAGTTTGTTAATACGAGAACTTGGAATTTGGTATGGGTATAAGATTTAAGTTATTACTCTTAATTGATTTCATATTTAACCGCTAATTTTATTTTTTTTCCATCTTTATATTTTGAGACTGTAATTGTTGGGCTATATAATTCTTTAATTAAATATAATATTAAAACCTTTTTATAATCATTAATATCATTAAACCACATTGAGACATCGAATAAATTTTCATCACCATTTTCACATGAGATATCAATCTCATTTAAAAGAATTTCATCACGCAATATCTCTACTTTATTTTCCTCAATAATTATTTCTCCGACATCAAGTTTTTTGTTATATGTCCTGTCATACCAATATTTAGTAAATTTATTTTCTTCATACCATGTTGAATTATTTAGTTCATTAACTGTTATCCAATCTTTATCGCTGAATCTTACAAGACTATATCTTAGCGGAAAATTATATCCCAAAAACTCCCCGAAAACGAAAGCATCATCAACATCGCCTACAACAGTATCAGACAGAAAAGTTAAATAATTATAAGCGTTATTTATTTCGATAATATTCCATTTATAAAATTGTAAAATACCAACTTCAACAAACCCATTTTCAGCAAACCAGCCCCCATTATCAAAATGAATCCCTTGGATTCCTGATTTTATTCCGTCAGACATCATTTCTGCTAAAATTCTGTCGTGTTTTGATAATTCGGAAGTATTAATATTTTTGCCGTTATATCTTTCTACGACCATATCATTAATTGTTATCGGAACCTTAACGCAGTTAATAAATTCATATAAAACAGATACAGATATTTTTTTGTCTGATTTTGCTTCATAATTTTCCTCGATTATGTGTATTAAAAATATTGCTCCGATTATGTTATCAAAACTGAATTGACTATCCCCATATTGAACGATGTTATTAGCAAAATTAACTTCAATTCCAGAAAAATTAATTATTTCTGGGACCTCATAAACTACCTTGAATTTAGAACATTTAGATTTTTTTTCCGACATTATTTTTTCTGCCACAATTTCGGTTATAACTGAATAATTAATCGGATCTTTAACTAACCTCAGAATTTCTCCCTGTTTTTTTTCATCACCAACTAGGCTGAACGTCTTATTTCGCTTTATGTCGGAAAGATTAATACTTTCAATTACTCCAGAGATATATTTGTCAATACCTCCCTCAGGCTTGGCACCATAACTTTTCAATAAATGCTCCTCAATATTTTTCTTAAATGAATTCATACACGAGTTTTTAATAAATCTTAAAAAAAACATTTTCACGTAAGCGTTTTCACAAGAACATATTCGGAATAAGTAGTTCTTATCTTGTGTATTTTCTGACTGTTTAGTTCTCCAATATCTATCAGAACAAAGAAAAGTTTTCGCAAATCAGGAATTGAAAGTGTATAAATCTCCAGTTTCCCAAACAACTCAAAAGGTAAAAACGACGTAATCGTCAATACGTTTCTGATGACATGAAAATCTCCGCTGAAACAAGAATAAGGAATATATTGTATGATGTTCCTCGCTAAATTTTCTGTCCTGTCATTTATCTTAACTGACAAACAAACTGATTTTTTTGATATTAACCGCGAATCGGTAATTCGAAAAGAATCAACATAACTTATTGGTTTTCGCGCGAAGGTTATTATGTTTCCGGTTGAGGTCAGCAAGTCATGTTCATTGAGAATGTCCTTAATCCTCCCTAGTGAGCTGACCGGAGCAATAATCTTAACTGTTATGACAAACCCATAATGAAAATAACAAATCTTTATGAATTTTTTTTCCGACTCATATTCCTCAATCAAATCATCACAAAAATCAAGTTCTTCAACCTCGGGATTTTCTTCGACCGTCATCTTTACCTTTGACTCAAATTTTGACAAAAATCTTAGTGTTTGTGTTTGTTTATTATCCGATTTTTCAAATTTAACGCTCCTAATATCGGAAAATAATCTGAGAATTATTCCTACTGTTCTTTTTTCAAAACAGAACGAAAACATGTTTATGAGTTTTTTATGCTTAAATAATTCTTTTTCAATTTTTTAAAAACAGATTATTCTGTTATTCTTTTGAAAATTCAAACTGAAATGCTGGATTATAAAACTCTGGAGGATATTTGTAGCAACCCGAAGATTTTGTCGGAAAAAAAATTGGGCAACATTGATTTGAACAAAGAGATTTACAACGAAAACACAAAAACAAATCAATTGCCCATAACAATGGCTGTATGTCGTGAAGCAAAAGAAGTTGTTAAATATTTTTCCGAAAATGGCGCTGACCTAAACAAAATAAATTCTTCTGGAAACATTCCACTCGGAAGTATATGTCTTTATGGAAATGGAGGACTATCAAAAGCGAAAATACTTATCGATTGTGGAGCCAATATAAACGCGAAAGATAAATATGGAATGACACCACTATTTCACGCCGTCATTTCGCGCTCTTACGAACTGGTTAAATATTTTATCAAGTGTGGCGCAGATATTAATGAAACAGATTTGGAAGGAAAAGCGCCACTGTTTTATTTATGTGGAGAAGGAACATCCATTAAAATTCTTGATTACCTAAAAGAGAATGGAGCCAACATTAATATTTCCGACAATGCTGAACTAACCCCTCTTTCAATCGCAATTATTTCGGAAAATTATTTCCTTGCCAATCACTTAATGGAATTGGGCGCAGATATAAATTATTGCGTTGAAACTGGGCTCCTTCATTACTTGCTTTTTGCCGGAAAAATAAATTCATTTAAAAGAGTTGTATCTCTTGGTGTTGATTTAAATATTAAATATAACGGCGAAACAATTGGAGACCTCGCAATTGAACTTGGCGATTTTGATATTCTAGATTTTTTAGTAGAAAAGGGTTTAAAGTTCGACAATAACTCCCTTAATAAATCGATAATTTATTCCGACATAAAAATGTCAGAAATTATTTTAGAAACTGGTCTTGACGAAGGAATAAATGAGGCAAAAATAACCGAGACCACAGTTAGATATGGAAACATACTAGCGCTCAAGCAATTAAAAAAATATTCGGTTAATTTAGATATTAGCGATAAATATGGGCAAACATCATTACATATTTCGGCGATTTCGGAAAATATTGATATGACAAAATGTCTGCTTGAATATGGTTCCGACATGTATCGGAAAGATATATTTGGAATTTCTCCTTTTGATATTTGCTCGATGATGTTTGATAAGGATACAATGAACATGCTAAAACTTCATTCGGGAATTAAAAAAAATATTGATTTTTCCGATGATGAAGATTTCTTTGAGGATTGAGCCTCCCAAGGCTCGCGTGGCTCCGCATGGAAGTTAGTAAAACAATATTTTTTTTGAGTCTTTAGATTCTGAACAATTCGTTCAATTTCGCCAAAAGTGTTTTTCCGACTTGTTTTAGCAATTCAGGTTTTTCCTTGACGAACTCATAAAACCTTTCCGAATTAAAATCTTCGAGGAGTTTAACAACATCGTTGAACTTGCTGAGAGGTCGGATAAAATCTTCATACTTGTTGTTGCGCGCTAATGGACTGAGAATCCGCGGAAGTGTAATCGTGTTTCCACCGGCGATTATGTTGATTACATTGCTAAGTGTCAAAGTCCCTGTTATGATATCTCTGTCGTCTGAGATTGTCGCGATGATACAGTTATGAAACTGTTTGCTTAGCGTTGAAGTCAGAAGAATCAATGGGAAATCTGCGTATCTTCCTACCCACATGTTTTGCCACTCTACTGAAACATTTTTTTCCGATGATTTCGTGTTGAAGGGCTTGGCGAACAGGGAGATGAACGAAGACTGTTCTCTATAACAATCCACACAGGGAATAACTATGACTCGATTTTTTTTAGCCCCCAAAACTAGTTTCAAAACATAGTCGACGACGAGTTCAATATTTTTATCCGACGTGTTTATTACGTTTGAGCCATCAATAATAATAATAACATCTCCGGACAGCGACGAATAAGACAATGTTTTTGTTATCTTGTGAATCCATGACATGGTTCCGTTATAGTCTGGAAGTTTGTTGATTGCTGGTGTAGTTTCTGACCTAACTAGCGCGAGGTTTTCTTTCGGAAAATAACAACTATCTGAGTGCGGGATTTCTTTTCTGGCGAATGCGTCAAATTGAGGTGGTAGTGGCTTCATGTCGGAAAGTATATCGCTCATGAACTTCGTTGCTGGTATTGCGTAATCTTCCTCAGATTGGTCGCGCTTCTTTGTGGTCCTCGGTGTTTCTGGAAACATTTTGTTTGTATTTTATTAACAAATTATCGTTTTTTTAAGAATTGGACCCCAATCATATTTTATGTCTTTAAAAATTAATTATTTATAATTAAAATCGGAAAAAAAAATGGTAAAACTTATTGGAATAACTGGGTGTTCTGGCTCTGGAAAAACTACATTTGCTAAAAAGATGGCAAAAAAAATTGGAAGAAGTGCGAAAATTATTTCAACGAACCAATATTTTAAAGGAATTCCAAAGTCGGTTGATATTAGGGAATTTGATTTTGATTCACCTAACAATTTTAATCTAGAATTATTTGAGTGTGAGATTATGAATCTGTATTCCTGTGAAAGTGGAACGACCATTCTAATTAATAAGCGAAACAAATTAATCAAAGTTGATGAGAAAACCGTTATTATAATCGAAGGAGTATTCACATTTATTTCCGACAAAATAAATAAACTATTTTCCGAAAAATATTTTCTCGATGTCCCACTTGACAAATGCCTTGAGAGGCGAATTAATCAGAAAAGAAGAAAAGAATTTGGGATTGAAGAATTGAGAGTGAGGTGGGATAAATTTATTATTCCGGCGCAGTTGGTTATGCGAGAAAAATGTTATGATTTCTGTGAGATTCTGGGGCTGGACTATATTGATAATTATTAAGCCCTTGCGCGGGCTTTACCGACGCTGTTAAAAAGTATTTTTTTTTATTACCTAACGGAAAACATTATGAAAGATCTTAAGTTTAATGTCGATAAATTTTTTATCGAAATATTAATTAAAGGAGGATATGATCTAAATACACGAGACAAGAGAAGAAATACTTTGTTATGTTATTCATCTGGTATTGGAAATTTAGATATGGTAAAGATTTTATTGGATTATGGCGCTGATGTTAATGTTAAAACTAAATATGGAGAAACAGCATTACGTGTAGCAAGTTATAATGGTTATTTGGAAATCGTTAAAGTATTAATTGATTATGGCGCTGATGTTAATGTTAAAACTAATGATGGAGAAACAGCATTATATTGGGCGAGTTGTTTTGGTTGTTTGGAAATCATTAAAGTATTAATTGATTATGGTGCTGATGTTAATGAAAAAGATAATAATGAAGTCACAGCATTATATTGGGCAAGTCGAAATGGTAATTTAGAAATTGTTAAACTACTAGTTGATTCTGGTGCTGATGTTGATGCTAAAGATGATGATGGACGAACAATATTATATTGGGCAAGTATTAATGATTGTTGGAATATTGTTAAACTTTTATTAATTAAGCAGTTCTCTATCTTGCCCTCCACATACCATCTCGACGAATTCTAAGCTAAGCCCTAACGCGGGCTCTGGCGACTACTGCGTAATCTTCGGTAATATTTTACTGTCAAATCACTAACTCATCTAATTATTTTTTTTCCGGCAAATCTCCTTCACCACCACTCCTCCAGAAAATAACTAATTCTAACCCCTCCCCAATAAACTCTCAAAACACTTTTCAAAAAAAAATTATCCAAAATC